>Ga0209299_1000023_pt1 | contig 84614 bp, 90 predicted proteins | sample S_140806_MF_Meta_FD_187326 | JGI IMG/M metagenome (GOLD analysis project Ga0209299, IMG submission 187326) | Freshwater microbial communities from Lake Simoncouche, Canada to study carbon cycling - S_140806_MF_MetaG (SPAdes) (version 2) | ecosystem: Environmental > Aquatic > Freshwater > Lake ...
GTGGTCGACGTGCGCCACGATGGCGACGTTTCGGAAGTCAATCCTGGAATCGGGGCTAGTCACACCGGGATTGTCTCAGTGCGGGTGCCTGTTCGCGAAAACGTGGGTGCCTGATCAGCTGCCGAGAAAGTCCCGCAATTCTCCAAGCCAAGCCCGATCGGCCGGAACCCAGTCCAGCTCGGGCAGTTCGGCGGCCGAAATCCAACGCAGCGCACCGTGGTCGTGGGCGGTGAGCGCGCCGCCGGTTTGGCTGACCAGGTAAGCGCGGAGGGTCAACCCCCCGCTGATCGCGACGTCCGCCCCGATCCGATCCCCCACCACCACCTCGACACCGAGTTCTTCGCGTAGTTCACGCACCAGGGCTTGGGCGTCGGTCTCCCCAGGCGCAACCTTGCCGCCCGGCAGTTCCCACAGCCCGGCCAGTTCCGGAGGCCGCTTCCGCTGCGCGACCAGCACCCTCGATTCGGAGATCAATGCCCCGGCGACAACGATCTGCATGGCGAGTGAGGGTATACCGTTGGCAGATGGCTGTGCTGAGCGATGACGAAGTGGACGCCGCGGCGGCGACTCTCAACGGATGGCAACGCGTCGACGGCGCGCTCGTTCGTTCGGTGACCTTCCCTGGATTCCTCGATGGGATCGACGCCGTCCGCCGGGTGGCGGAGGAGGCAGAACGCACCGATCATCACCCTGACATCGATATCCGTTGGCGCACAGTGACTTTCACTCTCGTCACGCATTCTCAGGGCGGCATCACCGCTCAGGATCTGCAGATGGCGCAGGATATTGACGGGATCCTCTCGGCGCTGGATTAGCGGCGATCCACCCCAGGGTGGCCAGTGTGCCCACGATGTACACCAGGCCCGCCCAGGCCAGGTACCAGGGCCGGCCGGCTTCCCAGATGGTTGGCTGGGCGAAACTCAGTAGCCACGGCACCCCGACAAGGGTCAACAGCAGCCAACCCCAGCCCAGCAGCCGAGCCCCCGAGCGCATCCGCCACGGCCCATCCAGTAGCCAGATCATCAACGGCACCAACCAGATCCAGTGATGTGTCCACGAGATCGGCGAGATCAGAAGGCCGAAGAGTTGGACCACCAGCAATGAGCCCAGCCGGTCCCGCGGCACCCCGGTACCGGCACCCAGCGCACGCCAGGCCAACGCGGCCAGCACTGCCGTCACCGCGAGGGCGGTCAGCACCGTCGGTCCATAACTCGCGTCGTGGCCAAGGATGCGCGACAGCCCGCCGCGCCACGACTGGTTGAACGAGGTACCGATCGGTCCGACCCGGCTCGCGTCGCCAAGCAGGTCGGTGAAGTAGTAGCGGGCCTGCGCACCGATAAGGCCGATCGACAACGCGACGGTTCCCGCGAAGACGATGGCCGCGAAAGCCGCTGCCCCCCAACGCCTTATGCCGAGAAAGTAGAGACCGGTCACAGCCGGGGTGAGCTTGACCCCGGCAGCCAGACCGACCAGCACGCCCGACAACCACCACCGGGTGCTGTAGGCAGCCCACAGCACTGCGAGCGCCAGAATCACGTTGATCTGCCCGTAGTCGAAGGTGCTGCGCAGCGGTTCGGTCCAGATCGCGATCGCGGTCCAGAGCATGGCCCTGGGCACAGACCCTTCGGCAAGCCCGAGCAGCCGCTGACTGCATCGAACCACGCCGTACAGGGCAGCGATGGTGCCGAGCTGCCAACACAACGCCACCAGTCCGAACGGCAGCCTGCTCAATGGGTAGAACACCAGTGCCGCGAACGGCGGATAGGTGAACGGCAAGGGGAAGTCCGGAGTCTGGTCGGCGTAGACGTAGGAGTACAGCGTCCCGGGCTCATCGAGGGCCCCCGCGCCACCGAGGTAGACATGCAGATCGACGAAGTTTTCACCGTTGGGAACCAGATAGGTCCAGGCCAGCCTGGCCGCCACACTGGCCAGCAGGAGCACCGGTGCCAGCCGGATCAGGCGTCCGTTGGCGGGCCGTCCTGGCGAGCCGGTGCGCACCGTGTGACTGTAGCCAGCCCCGTTGTTCGTCGGTCGTGATGTCACCTGTCGCGATGTAACCGGTGGCCATCGCTCCCGTAACGGTTAAATAACCGCCACTCGTGTCACTTGAGTAACTCCTGTATCGGGCTACCTTCGGGTTTCACGACCTGCAATCAAAGGAGTGGGATCACGATGTCACGTTTCGCACGTTTTGCCGGATTGACTGCCGCCAATGCGATTACGGCTGCCGGGCTTGCCTCAGCCGCCATCGCACTCAGCCCAACCGCGGCTGCTGACCCCATCCTGCCACCGGTCCTCCCGGATGTGCCGGCACTGGGCATGATCCAGCAGCTGGCCTCCAACCCCGCCGGAATCGGCGCGGTGCTGCAGACCGCAGCGACCGCACTCAGCGGCGCCTCATCGATCATGGGTGCCCCGGCCGCAGGCTCGACGTTGCCGGTCTCGCCGATCACCGTTCCGGGAGCCGCGCCGGTCGCTCCGCCTGCGGCCTCCACCAGCCCGATAGCCGAGTACCTGCCGCTGCTGAACCAGATCGGAATCCCGGGCAACCTGGCCAACCTGGCGCCGTCGCAGATGCCCTTCCCGATTCAGATCGGCGATGCCGCGGGTGTTACGCCGGCACCGCTGACCGCTCCGGTGGGCGCGCCTGTGGCCGGGGCACTCTTGCCCGCGCCGCTGGTGCCGCCGACCGGCGGGGTGCTGAACGCACTGCCGTTGCTCGCCGCCCTGCCCTGACCGACGAACCTCTGACTGGGAGCACACTGTGCTGTATATCGCCAAGCTGGCCACCGGCCTCACCGCCACTGCACTCGCCGTGACGACCCTGGCCTGGAGTCCAGCATCGGCAGCTGACCCGACCATCCCGTTGGATCCGGGTCAACTGCCGGGCATGGAGGCCATGCAGAACCTCAGCCCGGTGATCCAGCAGGCTGCTGCCGCGCCGTCGTCGGCACAGCAACTGTTGCTGGCGGCGGCATCGCAACTGGCTGGCAACGCCACGACACCGGCCGGATCGGCAGCACTTGCCGACGCCGTCACCCGATTCATTCAGGATGGCGGACCGGCCAGCCTGATGTCGGCACTGCCGTCGGCGACGGTCTCCCAACCGTCGGTATCCGGCCCAGCGCACGGAACCATGCCGCTGCTCACACCCGGCACCGGTAACGGGCCGATACCGCTCGAACAGCATGTGCCCGCGGTCGGCGCGATTCCCGGTACCGAGGCTCATCTGGCCGCTGGCATCGATCCCGCACACGCGGCCGGCCCGGTAGCCGACGCCATGCCTGAGGTGCCGCAGATGGTCGCTGCGCCTGTCGCCCAGGCCGCAGCGCCAGCCCCGGAAGCCTTACCCGCCCCCGCCCCCGCTGCGGCGGTTCCGTCGTTCGACCCGAACAGCCCGCCGACGCAGGACTTCATGTACCCGTCGATCAGCAGCGGGTGCCTCAAGGACGGCGGCAACGTCATCGCCGCGGCACTGTCGGTGGCCGGGCCGGCGAAGATCCCCACACCCGGACCCGGCGCTGGGCAGACGGCCTACGTGTTCACCGCGGTGGGTACTCCGGCGCCGGCGGCCGAGCAAAAATTGCCGCTCAACGTGACCTGGGTCAACCTCACCACCGGACGATCGGGAAGCGCGACGCTCAAGCCCAATCCCGGTATCAACCCCGAGGGACCCACCACGCTGACCGCCATCGTGGACACCGGTTCGGGCAGCATCATGTCGACAATCTTCGGCCAGGTCACCACGCTGGATAAGCAGTGCACCTTCATGCCGACGATCGGATCATCGGTCGTTCCGTAAGGGCGCGCAGCCCGCCTATGGCCCAGCGGGCCATGAACGGCCCTGTGGCCCCGCGGGCCATGAACGGCCCTTCCTGCCTAGTAGGCCATGAACAGAATGTGTTCCCGCTCGTACTCCATACCCGGGTGCGCCGCAGCCAGGTGTGCCTGAGCAAGGTCGACCAGATCGTCCTCGTCCTTGCCGACGATCGCCTCACCGCAGGGGCAATTGAGATGCGTCTTCATTAGTTCTCCCGTTCCTCAGACCTTGGCTGCCGCAGCCTTGGCCGCTTTCATCTTCTTCTTGTACGCCCGGACCTGTTCCAGCGACCCCTTGTCGACCACATCGGCAATGGACATCTGCGATCCGGCCCTGCCGTAGTCACCGGCAGCCGCCCGCCATCCCCGTGGGGTCACTCCGTACTGCTTGCCCAACAGTGCCAGAAAGATCTTGGCCTTCTGCTCACCGAACCCAGGCAGCGCCTTTAATCGCCGCAGCACCTCGGATCCATCGGGTTCGCCATCGGTCCACAATCCGGCAGTGTTGCCGTTGTAGCGGTCGACGATGGCGCGAGCAAGGTCCTGAATCCGCTTCGCCATCGATCCCGGAAAGCGATGCACCGCAGGCGTTTGTGCACACACCGCGACGAACGCGTCCGGATCGGCCTCGGCGATTGACCGGGCGTCGAATCCATCGATCCGGTCGGCGATTTTGCGCGGTCCTGCAAACGCGACTTCCATCGCAATCTGTTGATCGAGCAACATCCCGACCAGCAGCGCGAACGGATCCTCGGACAGCAGAGAATCGGCGGCGGGGTCTGATGTGAGTTGCAGTCGCGCCATGGCGCCAGTCTAGGCAGGATCGAGGGCGGAGTGGCAGCCGGAGTTGGCGCCCGGCGATCGGGGGCCGACCAGTGACGACCGCTTAAGCGCTGCCACTGCGACGACGGAACTCCCGGCGGTTCTCCACCACACCGTGCGCGCGAACCTGCTTGCCACCGATGTCCTTGTGGTCGGAATTACCCGCCGACTTCGCCTTCTTGCGTTCCAGCGCCTCGCGGAACTTGCGTTTGGTGTCCTCGCTCGGATCAGACTCTGACTCAGCCATAGGGGCAGGGTAGCCCAGTCGCGGCCGGCGGGGCGTCAGCGGTTGCCGGGCGGCATGCCGTACAGATGGGTAATGGTCAGTCGCAGCAGCACCCGCCGGTCGGTGACCATGGCCCGGCGGTAGTCGTCCCAATCCGGGTGCTCGCCGACCACATTCCGATACAGCACGATCAGCGACTCGACGGTCTCGTCATTAGGCGCTGCTGCCGGTGGACTCAACACGGCGTCGCCCTCGGCGACCGCATACGACCAGCCGTCCTCCGAACTGACCAGAATCGACGCCCGCGCGTCGCGGCGAAGGTTGCGCGTTTTGGCCCGCGGTTCGGTGACCGACACCTCAAAGGTCAGGGTGCGCGGATCGAAGTGATAGGTCACGTTCGACAACTGTGGGCGGCCATCGCGCTTGATTGTGGCCAGGATGCCCAGCGGGTTGCCCGCGATCACCGCGAGAAGTTTGTCATCGAAGACGTGACGTGTCACAGCCCGAAGCCTACGCCGCGCGCGCCAGTAGGCTCAGATCCAAATGAACGGTCCCACCGATCCCAGTGCAGCGCTCACCGGAGTCTCCGAAACCGCACTCATGACGCTGAACGGCCGAGCCACTCAGGCCGGCCTGCCCGACGCCATCATTGAGGATCCGATGGCCATTCGATTGCGCGATACGTTGACGACCACCTACGGCGTCAACTATGACAAGTTCGGCCTCCGCGGCCAGGAGATGGCGCTGCGCTCCATAGCAGTCGACAAGTGCGCCATCGCCTACCTGCGCGCGCACCCGAGAGCCACTGTCGTGGCGCTCGCGGAGGGTTTTCAAACCAGCTTCTGGCGCCTCGACACAGCAATCGGCGATGCACAATTCCGGTGGATCTCGGTGGATCTGCCGCCGGTGATCGAACTGCGCGAGCGCCTTCTGCCGCACTCCCCGCGAATCACCAACCTCGGCCAGTCCGCACTGGACTACAGCTGGATGGATCGCGTCGATGACTCTGAGGGCGTGTTCATCACCGCCGAAGGCCTGTTGATGTACCTGCAGCCCAGTGAGGCGATGGACTTGATCACCCAGTGCGCCAGACGTTTTCCCGGCGGCCAGATGTTCTTCGACCTTCCCCCGACCATCATCAAGAAAATGGCGCCGAAGGGTATCCGCGCGACCAAGTCCTACCGAGTGCCGCCGATGCCGTTCAGCCTCTCCATCAACCAGCTGTCCGATTTGGTGGGAACCATGCCCGGCCTGACGACGGTTCACGACATCCCGATGCCGAAGGGGCGGGGGTTCATTTTCCACAAGGTGTTCCCGGCACTGTGGGGATTCGGCCCGACGAAGCCGTTCCGGGGTGTGTACGCGCTGCTCGAGTTCGGCTGAGCCTCAGCCGAACTCGGCATCCAGGTAGCGGCCCGCCTCCGGCTTGCCGAGGCCTAGCCTACGGGCGGTCTCGGCATAGGCATGCGCCGCGGCCGCCATCGCCGCGTCGGCGGGATCCGATCGGGCGACGAACGTGCCCCATCGGCGCCGGGTTTCGACGATCCCCGCGCTCTCCAATTCACGGTAGGCGCGCGCCACAGTGTTGACCGCCACCCCGAGTTCGGCAGCCAGCTCCCGCACCGTCGGCAGCCGGGTGCCGGCAGCGAGTCTGCCGTCGCGGACGGCGGCGATCACCGCTATCCGCAACTGGTCGAACAACGCCACCGGCGAATCGGTGTCCACTCGCAGCCACTGAGCCAGTTCCGCCACGCGTCTCAGTATCGCCGCTATCTTGTGGATGTGCGTATCGCGGTGCTGAGCGGAGCGGGAATCTCCGCCGAGAGTGGGGTGCCGACATTCCGCGACGACGCAACGGGGTTGTGGTCGAAGTACGACCCGTACGAGTTGTCCAGCACCGACGGCTGGCAGCGTCACCCCGAGCGGGTGTGGGCCTGGTACCTGTGGCGGCACCATCTCGTCAAGCAGGTCGAACCGAACGACGGCCATCGCGCCGTCGCGGACTGGCAGGACTTCGGCGAGGTCACTGTGATCACCCAGAACGTCGATGATCTGCACGAGCGGGCCGGCAGCCGCGCCGTGCATCACCTGCACGGCAGCCTGTTCGAGTTCTGGTGCGACACCTGCGGTTCGCGTTATCACCAGCCGCTGCCCGATATGCCCGAGGCGGAACTTGAGAAGATGCCCCCGTCGTGTGAGTGCGGCGGGCTGATCCGGCCCGGGATCGTCTGGTTCGGGGAGCAGCTACCCGACGAGGCGTGGCGGGCCGCTGTGGAGGCGGTCGCCCACGCCGATGTGCTCATCGTGGTCGGCACCTCCGGCCTGGTCTACCCGGCCGCAGGTCTACCCGAGTACGCACTGACGCGCGGCACGGTGGTGGTGGAAGTCAACCCCGAGCCCACACCGCTATCGGCGACGGCCACGGTGACGATCCGCGCTTCCGCCGGTGCCGCGCTGCCCGGCTTGCTGCAGCGACTGCCCGCTCTACTGGCCGACAACCCTTAAGAGTTCTTGCTCGCCCGGCCGAGCGCGATCTCGGAGATCGGCAGCGGAACCCAGGCCGGAAACGTCCGCTGCCGTCGGGCGGCCTCGATGGTGAACCCCGCCCCCGTGATCGCACGTTCGGTATAGCGGTGCGTGTGGCAGTTGCCGGCAATCCGCGGCCACACGGTGATATCCGCGACGCGTTGCACCCCGCCACGCCAGCCCGCACTGGCGACATGCTCGAAGTAGCGCAACTCACCACCGGGTTTGAGTACCGAGTTCAGTTGGTGCAGAACGGTATCGGGGTCCCCGACCGAGCACAGCACCAGCGAGCAGACGACGGCGTCGAACGGCTCGCCGGCGGGCATGGTTTCGACTGTGGATTCGAGAACTGTGACCGGCACCGATGCGGCAGCTGCCGCATCGCGCGCGACCGGAGCCAGCCGGGTCTCCGGTTCCAGCGCGACCACATGCTCGACGGTGTCGGGGTAATAGGCGAAATTGGTCCCGGTGCCGGCGCCGACCTCGAGCACCCGGCCGCGGAGGCCGGCTAGGTTCTCGCCGCGCAACCGGCGCAACAGCGCGGTTTCATGAGCAGATATCACCGTCCACATCCGGGCGAAGAACGGGTGGTCCAGCGTCTGCTCACTCACAGGCCCCACCCTAACCACCGACTTAGTCGGCGCCGCGCGCCCCCACCACGGTGCGATGGCGGCCGCCATCGTGGCGGCGCTCCGCAGGCTCCTCGCTGATACCGATGCGCTGATGCAACCGTGCCAGCGGGCCCGGCGACCACCAGTTCCACTTGCCCATCACCCGCATGAACGATGGCAGCAGTGCCATCCGGACCAGGGTCGCGTCGACCAGCACGGCCAGGGTCAGCCCCAGACCGAAGATCCGCATGAACGACACCTGGGCGGCGATCAGCGCGGCGAACGCGATCGACATGATCAGGGCGGCCGCGGTGACAACCCGCCCGGTTCGCGCTAAGCCCAGGGCTACGGCCTCATCGCTTCCTTCACTCGTCTGCGGGGAATCCAGCCAGTACTCCCGGATTCTTGCCAGCAGGAACACCTCGTAGTCCATTGAGAGCCCGAACGCCACGCAGAACAACAGCACCGGCATGTTCGCTTCCATCGTGCCGGTCGCAGTGGTACCCAGCGCACCGAGGTGTCCGTCCTGGAAGATCCACACCAGTGCGCCGAACGCAGCGGACAGCGAAAGCAGATTCATCACCACCGCTTTCAGCGGCAGCACCACACTGCCGGTCAGCAGGAACAACAGCACGAGGGTGATCACACCGATCAATCCGAGCACGATCGGCAGCCGGGAGGTGATGGCGGTGACGCTGTCCCGGTTGACCTGGGCGCCGCCGCCGATCAGCACTTCACGTCCGGCCGGTTCGGCAACGGCGTGTAGTCGGTCGAGTTGCACCTTGGAGGCGTCCGAGAAAAGTGCGGCGGTACTGCGCACCGACAGGAATGCGCTGCCGTCGGCAATCCCGGCCGGCGCCGACTGCGGACCGATCCGGTTTCCGCCCACGAAGGTTCCGCCTGGGGAGGACACCAGCGACACATCGGGAACCCGGGACAGATCTGCGGCGTAGCGGTCGAGTTCGAGCGGGCTGGCACCGGCGGCGTCGGGTATCACCATGGTCACCGCGGAGTTGAAGTTGCTCGCGAAGTCGTCACGAAGTTGGTCGCCCACCTGATGAGCAGACGCGGTCTTGGGCAGGACCCGATCATCGGGGTTGCCGAACTGGATGCGCAGGAACGGCGCGCCCAACAACATCAGCAGCGCGACAATAGCGACGCCGATCGGGATCGCCCGCGCCATCACGAACTTCGTTGAGCGGTACCAGAATTGCCGCTGCACGGGTTTGGCCACGGGCTCCGATCGCCGCAACACCCGACGCACCAAGCGGCGGATGTCGAAGGAGTCCAGTCGGTCCCCGAGCACGACGATCGCCGCCGGGGTGACGATCACGGCAGCCGCCACGGCGAACGCCACCGTCGCGACGCCGGAGTAAGCGAAGGATTTCAGGAAGTACATCGGGAAGAGCATCAAAGCCGACAGCGACAACGCCACCGTTACCGCGGAGAACAGCACGGTTCGTCCCGCCGTACCCATGGTGCGTACCAGGGCGTCCTCGCGGGTGGCACCGCCGACGATCTCGTCGCGGTAGCGACTGAGGATCAGCAGCGTGTAGTCGACGGCGAGCGCCAATCCGAGAGCGGTGGTGATGTTGAGCGCGAAGATCGACACCTCGGTGAAGCCGGTGATGAGTCGCAGCACCGACATCGCGCCCAGGGTTGCCATCAGGCCGACCAGCATCGGCAGCGCGGCAGCCACCAGACCGCCGAATACCCACACCAGCACCAGGAAACTCAGCGGGACGGCGATCGATTCCATCCGGAGCAGATCGCGTTGGGTCTGCTGGTTGATCTGCTTGTAGATCATCGCGGTGCCACCGGCTAGGACAGAAACACCGTCGCGGTCGCCGGCCAATTCGCCCGCCAGCGCAGCCGCATATCCCTGGGCTTTATCCTCGCCGCCCGCCATTGTTGCCACGATCAGGCCGGTCCGGCCGTCCCTACTGACCAACTCCCCGGCCGCCGCCGGGGGCGAGGTCCATGGCGAGGACACGATGAGCACGTTGGGCGAGGCGTCGAGGCGGTTGACGATATCGGTCCCGGCGATGCGGGCACGGGTTCCGGTGGCACCAGCAGCGTCGGTGACCGTGAACAGCAGTTGCTGATCGCTCTGGCTGAACTTTTCGCCGAGCAGGCGGCCCGCCGAGGCTGACTCCGAGGTGGGGTCCTGGAAGCCCCCGGCCGACAGGTGATTCGCAACGGGGATCCCGAAGATCGCGGTGACGACCATCAGCAGGGCTGCGAGCACCAGGATTTGCCGCGGCGAGCGAACGGCATATCGCGCTATTTTATGCAGCACAGCAGCCATCCCTCCCGTCGGCCAGCTAACTATTAGATAGTTCCAGTGTTCCGTGCCTGCGGCGGACGGTCAAACGATCCAGGTGGCGGTAACCCGCCGGTAAGAAATTGCCACCATTTTCCGAAACGTAACTCAATGATTCCTTAATCGGTACCAATAGGGTCAGTGCCATGTGGATCGACGACAACAGTGCCGATGTCATCAAAATGGACTTCGAAGCGCTTTATCACGGCGACGTTCTCGTGGAGGGTGACACCTCCGAGCAGTTCGAGGATCTCACCCCACTGGCCAACGCCAGCTGAACCCGCGCGGCCTGCGTACGGCCCGCGGCGTCCGACGTGGAACAACGCCGCGCCGAACACTCACAAACACCAACACTGCCCGCCTGGATTCAGGCGGGCAGTGTCATGTGTGGGGTAGCTCGACGGCTCTGATCAGACTCGTGCGTCCAGGTTGACCATTCCGGCCAGTCGTCCGGTGATGATGTCCTGGGCCTCCTCAACGATCCGACTGACCAGCTCGTCGACGGTGGGGATGTCGTGGATCAGGCCCATCACGGTGCCCACCGACCAGATCCCGGCGTCGAGATCGCCGTCGTCGAAGACCCGGCGGCCGCGGGATCCGGCGACCAGATCCTTCACTGCATCGAACTGACCGCCGCCGGCGAGGATCTCCACCACCTCGCGTGAGACCGCATTACTGGCCACCCGGGCGGTGTTGTGCAGGCTGCGGAAGATCAACTCGGTGCCGCGCTCATCTCCGTCGACGATGGCCTGCTTGACGTTCTGGTGGATGCAGGACTCGACGGTGCACATGAATCGGGTGCCCATGTTGATGCCGTCGGCGCCCAACGCCAGGGCTGCCACCAACCCGCGGGCGTCACCGAAGCCGCCGGAGGCGATCATCGGGATCTCGATCTCCCTGGCTGCCGCCGGGATGAGCACCAGGCCCGGCACGTCGTCCTCACCGGGGTGTCCGGCGCACTCGAAGCCGTCGATACTGATGCCGTCGACACCAAGGCTCTGCGCCTTCACCCCGTGGCGCACCGAGGTGCACTTGTGCAGCACCTTGATGCCATTGTCGTGAAAGATTGGCAGATGGGGCGCCGGGTTGGAGCCGGCCGTCTCGACGATCTTGATACCGGCGTCGACGATGACCTGCCGGTACTCGTCGTACGGCGGCGGGTTGATCGCCGGCAGGATCGTGAGGTTGACCCCGAACGGCTTGTCGGTGAGGTCGCGGGTCTTGGCGATCTCGTTGGCCAAATCCTTCGGGGTTGGCTGGGTCAGCGCAGTGAGGAAGCCGAGCGCTCCCGAATTAGCCACCGCTGCAACCAATTCGGCGCGACCCACCCATTGCATACCGCCCTGGGCGATCGGGTGTTCGACATCGAAAACCTCGGTGAACTTGGTTACCAGTGCCATATCGTCTCTCCTTGCCGCGGGCTACCGCGGGGCCATGCGAATGGCGCCGTCGAGGCGGATCACCTCGCCGTTGAGCATCGAGTTCTCGACGATATGCACGGCCAGCGCGCCGTATTCGGACGGGTTGCCCAACCGCGAGGGATGCGGCACCTGCGCACCTAGCGAGGCCTTGGCCGGCTCGGGCAGGCCAGCCAGCAATGGGGTGTCGAACAGGCCGGGCGCGATGGTCATCACGCGAATCTTCTTGTCCGCCAGGTCCCGGGCGATCGGCAAGGTCATACCGACCACGCCGCCCTTGGACGCCGAGTAGGCGGCCTGCCCGATCTGGCCGTCGAAGGCGGCAACCGAGGCGGTATTGATGATGACGCCGCGCTCTTCACCGACCGGGTCATTCTTGACCATCCGCTCCGCGCCAAGGCGCAGCACATTGAAAGTGCCCACCAGGTTGATGTTGACGATGCGGGCGAATTTGTGCAGCGGGTAGACCCCGGATTTGCCCAGCACGCGGATGGCGTCACCGGTGCCGGCGCAGTTGACCACGATGCGGACCGGGCCGAGCGTCTCGGCAACGTCGAAGGCGCGCGTGACGGCGTCCTCATCGGTGACGTCGGCGGGTGCGAACCGCACCCGGTCGCCCAACTCCTTCGCGACGTCCTCGCCCTTCGAGGTCGGCAGGTCAAGGATGACCACCCTGGCGCCCTCGGACAGAAGAGCCTTGGCGGTGGCCAAGCCCAGGCCTGAGGCGCCGCCGGTGATGACGGCTACCGCGTCCTTGATCTCCACGTCCGTGCTCCTTTCGAGGGCTCGACCTACTGGTTGGTTGGCGACTATACCCAGTCGTGCAGCACGGCTTCGGTGTCGGCACCCGGAACCCCGGGCGGGTTCGGTTTGTCCGGCACGGTGCGGGAGAACCGCGGGGCAGGCGCCGGGAATAGCGAGCCGGCCTCGGAATAGAAGGTGTCGCGTTCAGTGTTGTGCGGTTCGGTCTCGATCTCGGCGAAGGACAGCACCGGCGTCACACACGCATCGCTGTCGGCGAAGATCCCCGCCCAGTGGTCGCGGTCATGTGCGGCAAAAGTCTCGGTGAATGTCGCGCGCAGTTCCGGCCAGCGGGCGACGTCATTCTGGCCGGGCAACTCGGTGGCGTCGAGGCCGAGTTTCTCGAGCAGTTCGGCGTAGAACTGCGGCTCGATCGACCCGACCGCGACGTAACGCCCGTCGGCGCATTCGTAGGTGTCGTAGTACGGCGCCCCGGTGTCAAGCATATTGGTGCCGCGCACGTCGCTCCACAGTCCGGTGTGCCGGAAGGCGTAGATCATCTGCGCCAGCGCACTGGAGCCGTCGACCATCGCGGCGTCGATCACCTGACCCTTGCCAGAGCGCTCCCGCTCCCACAGCGCCGAGAGGATCCCGAGGAGCAGGAACATCGAGCCGCCGCCGAAGTCGCCCACCAGGTTCAGTGGCGGCACCGGCCGCTCGCCGGCCCGGCCGATGGCGTGCAGCACGCCGTTGAGCGAGATGTAGTTGATGTCGTGGCCGGAGCGCTGGCTGCGTGGACCGGTCTGGCCCCAGCCGGTCATCCGCGCGTAGACCAGCCGCTCGTTGACCGCCGCGCAGTCCTGCGGCCCGAGGCCCAGCCGTTCGGTGACACCGGGCCGGAAGCCCTCGATGAGCACATCTGCCTTGGCGATCAGGCTCAGGACGAGGTCGCGGTCTGCCGGGCTTTTGAGGTCGGCCGCCACCGAGCGCCGGTTACGCAGCGCGTAATCCTTGCTCGGACTGGTTTTCGGTGGCGTGCTCGGCCGCTCCACCCGCACCACATCGGCGCCGAGGTCGCCGAGGATCATCGCCGCGTGCGGACCCGGGCCGATCCCGGCCAGTTCGACGACTCGCAAACCTGTCAGTGGTCCCGCCATGGTCTACCGCCCTTCGTCAGTGAAGCCCACTCTTTGTACCTCGCGTACAAAGAGCCGATACAGCGGGTCTACCGTGCAGCCATGAATTACACGGGCATCGCAGATCTCACCGTCGCATTGGACGGCGGTGTGCTGTCGTTGACCCTCAACCGCCCGGACAGCCTCAACTCACTGACTGAGGCGATGCTCAAGACGGCCGCCGATACGCTGGAATGTGCGGCCGCCGACCCGCAGGTGAAGGTTGTGCGTCTTAGCGGTGCGGGGCGCGGATTCAGCTCCGGAGCCGGAATTAGCGCGAAAGATCAAGCGGCCGCCACGATTTCGAAAGATGTCGATCCGCTGCTTGCCGAGGCAAATCGTACGGTGCGCGCCATCGCGGCGTTACCCAAGCCGGTAGTCGCGGTGGTTCACGGCCCGGCCGCGGGCGTCGGGGTCTCACTGGCATTGGTCTGCGATGTCGTACTGGCGTCGGAGAAGGCGTTTTTCCTGTTGGCGTTCACCAAGATCGGACTGATGCCCGACGGCGGGGCCTCGGCCCTGGTTGCCGCCGCGATCGGCCGGATTCGGGCGATGCGGATGGCCCTGCTGGCCGAGCGCATCTCGGCGGCGCAGGCCTTCGAGTACGGCCTCGTCAGCGCGGTCTACCCACACGACGATCTCGAGTCCGCTGCCGCCGCGGTGATAGCGACGTTGGTGTCAGGGCCGGCGGCGGCGTTGCGCAAAACCAAGCAGGCCATCAACGCCGCGACGCTGACTGAACTGGATGCCGCGATCGATCGCGAGACCGAAGGCCAACTCGGCCTTATCCATTCGCGAGATTTCGTCGAGGGCACCAAGGCTTTTCAGCAGCGTCGCGCCGCCAATTTCACCGACGTGTGAGCCTTCGCTACAACCCGAATATCGGCGGCAATGCCAGCACCATGATCAGCCCCCACACCAGGTGGGTGAGTACCGGTGCCAGTACACCACCGGTGGCCCGACGCTCGCATGCGCAGACCGTTCCCAGGATCACAGCGGCGAAGCCCAGCATGGCGTTGCCACTGGCCGACGACGCGCACACATAGAGCAGAGTCGAAATCGCCACCGGGTAAAACCGGCCGAGTGCGGTGTAGAGCGCACCCCGGAAGAACAGCTCCTCGGCGACGCCGTTGAACAGGGCGATCAACACGATGAAACCCAGATGGCCATGATTGGTGTACTCGAGCACCCGGGTGATGCGATCGGCGATCGGCGGGATCTCCCGCGCCACCAGTCCGCCGGCCAGGAAGGCCGCGCCCAACAGTGCCCCGACCGAGATCCCGGTGAGCACCGGCCGCTGATTTCGCCCGCGCCAGTTGATACTGCCCAGATGCAGTGGTCCGGACAGGAATGCGCCCACGGTCCACACCGCACCCAACGACACCGCTGATACGAAGAATGACTGATCGCCTGGCCGACTTCGCAGCGAGTAGCCGAGCAGCACCGCGCCGATCACCAGGACAACGCAAACGATCAGGCGCCGCCGGCGTACGACCGAGGGCCCTTCCCGCTGCGGCGCAGCGGCGTTGGTGGCGGCCGCACGGATCTCGCCTGGAATCGTCATGCGGTCACCGGATTCAGATCGCTGCATCGCGGCCGAATCAGGACAAACATGAACTCAACGGTACGAAACATTCGTGCCGAATAGGTGACGCAAGGCTGACGTCGCCGCATCAGCCCTGCCCGGCGCCGCGGTGCAGGTCGATGAGATGTTCGTAGACCGTGGCGTTGTGCCGGTTGGCGGCGACTTCGGCGTCGCTCAATTCACGGCGGACCTTGCCGGGCACCCCGGCCACCAGGGAGCGCGGCGGCACCACGGTGCCCTGGGGCACCAGCGCGCCGGCGGCCACCAGCGATCCCGCGCCGATGACGGCGCCATTGAGGACGATCGCGCCCATGCCGATCAGCACGCCGTCCTCCAGCGTGCAGCCGTGCAGCACTGCGTTGTGACCCACTGTGACTCCGGCACCGACGCGGACCGGAAAACCGGGGTCAACGTGCACCGTCACCCCGTCCTGGATATTGCTGCCGGCTCCGATGTCAATCAGTTCGGCCTCGGCTCGCAGGGTTGCCGAATACCAGATGCCGACCCCGGCGGCCAGGCGAACCCACCCGATCAGGCTCGCGTTAGGCGCGACCCACGATTCGGGGTCCAACTGCGGGGTATGACCGGCGACGGTCACGATGAGCGGTTCGGCCATGGCGGCTATCGTAAGGCCGCCCGTGACATTCACCACAGCGACCTGCGACTTCGAATCCCAGTCGCCGTTTTGGGTAACGAATCGCCTTCCGACTACGATTCCACAGGCGTTACGCGATGACCGGATAACTCAGGAGAAGTGACGTGAGCCCTCGTACCCAGACCCTCGGCCTTGTCGCGGCGATCGCCGCGATCACCGTCGCGGTTCCGACCGCCGTGAACGCATACGCGGACCCGGCCCCGGTCGATCCCGCCGCGCCGACTACGGCCGCCCCCGCGCCCACGTCGACCAAGGTGCCCGACCCGCAGGGACCGGGATGCGGCGCCTACCGCAGCGAGGTGCCCTCCGGCGCGGGGTCAATCGCCTCCATGGCGGTCCAGACCGCGTCCCAGGCCATTGCGAGCAACCCCGACCTGAGTACCTTCAGCGCCGCGATATCGGGCAAGCTGAACCCCGATATCAATATCGTCAGCGTGCTCGACGGCGGTCCCTACATCGTGTTCGCGCCGACCGACGCCGCATTCTCCAAGTTGGACCCAGCCGCGGTGGCGACCCTCAAGACCGATCCGACGGTACTTTTGCCGGTGCTCTTCTACCACATGGTGCTGGGAAACGTCGGCCCCGCGAACGTCGCCGGCAAGATGCCGACCCAGGACGGTCGGGCTGTGATCGTCACCGGTAAAGACGGCGATATCAAGGTCAATGACAACCGGGTGAGCTGTGCCTACGCCGTCCGCGGTGGCTACATCTACATGATCGACGCCGTGCTGACTCCGCCGACGCCGGCCGCTGAATCACCCACGGCCGCCTCGGGGACTGAGACACCATCGTCGGCAGCAGCGTCGTCTGCAGCACCGACCACCTCGGTCGCGCCGGCCAGCGAGTCGGCGGCGCCGACTACCTCGGCTGCGCCGGCATCGGCGACTGAGGCGGCGCCCAGCACGACGGCAGCAGCCCCAACCACTGAAGCCGCCCCGACAACGACCGCCAAGCCGGCCGCCTGAGTCAGCGCCTCAACGCGCCTTCCACACCGGCGGGCGTTTCTCGGCGAAGGCCAGCGGGCCCTCCCTGGCGTCCTCTGATCGGAAAACGCGGGTGGTCTCCCGGTTGGAACGCTCCCAGTGGGTCGTTTCTGCGGTGATGGTGCCGTCATCGGCGCCCACCGCCACGCGCTTGCTGGCCTGAACCGCCAGTGGCGCATTGACGGTGATGAGGCCGGCCAACGTGATCGCGGCGTCGAGCACAGAACTCCCGTCCGGGATGACCTCGTTGACCAGGCCCCACCGCAGTGCTTCATCAGCGGTGATCGGTTCGCCGGTGACCAGCAGGCGCATCGCGATCTTGCGCGGCAACTGCTCGACGATGCGGAAAACGCCGCCGGCCGCCGCAATCAATCCACGCTTGACCTCGGGTAGACCGAATTTCGCACTGGCGGTTGCCACGACGAGGTCGCTGGCCAATGCCAGTTCGGTTCCCCCGCCCAGCGCGGTGCCGTTGACGGCGGCGATGGTCGGCTTGTCGATGAAGTGCTGGACGTAGCCGGCGAAGCCCCACTCGGGGTGATCCGGGTGATAGATATTCTCCCGACGCGAGAGCGCCTTGAGGTCGGCTCCGGCGCAGAACGACTTGTCGCCGGCACCGGTGATCACCACCGCCCAGATTTCGGGATCATCTTGGGCCTGCTGTAGCGCATCGCCGACTCCGATGCTGACCGCGGCGTTGACCGCGTTGCGGGCGTCGGGGCGATTGATGGTTACGACGAGGATGTTGCCCCGGCGATCGGTGAGAGCGCCGGGCGCTTCGTCCGACGACGATCCTTGAGGAGCCGGACCGTCAGACACCGTATCGGCCACTACAGCAGTTCAAGAATGGTGGCGTTGGCTTGGCCGCCGCCCTCGCACATGGTCTGCAGGCCGTAACGAATGTTGTTGTCCCGCATGTGATAAAGCATCGTGGTCATGATCCGGGCACCCGAACCGCCGAGTGGGTGGCCCAGCGCGATAGCACCACCGTTGGGGTTGAGTTTGCGCTCGTCGGCACCGATCTCCTTGAGCCAGGCCATCGGGACCGGGGCGAACGCTTCGTTGACCTCGAAGACACCGATATCGTCGACGCTCAACCCGGAACGCTTCAGCACCTTCTGGGTCGCCGGAATCGGCGCGGACAACATCATCACCGGATCAGCGCCTGCCAGGCAAGCGGTGTGCACGCGGGCAATCGGCTTGAGCCCCAACGACTTTGCTTTCTCGGCCGACATGAACAGCAGCGCACCCGAGCCGTCGGAGATCTGCGAGGAATTGCCGGCGTGGATCACACCGTCTTCTTTGAACACCGTCTTGAGCGCGGCCATCTTCTCCAGAGTGGTGCCAAGGCGGATGCCCTCATCCTTGAGCACCATGTTCCCGTCAGCGTCTTTGATTCCGACAATCTGGTCGTCGAAGGCGCCGGAGCTCTGTGCCCTACCGGCTTTCTCGTGGGAGTCCAGCGAGAACTGATCGAGCATGGTGCGGGTCAGGCCCCACTTCTCGGCCATCATCTCCGCACCGATGCCCTGGTTGGGCGTGCGGGTGTAGCGACTCTTGAAGTTCGCCGGGTAGGGGTTGCCGCCGCCTGCCAGCGAGGCTCCCATCGGGGTCCGCGACATCGACTCGACTCCACCGGCGATGACCGCGTCGTAGTGGCCGGCCACGACACCCGCGGCGGCGAAGTGCACCGACTGCTGGCTGGAACCGCACTGGCGGTCGACGGTCACACCGGGGATGGTCTCCGGCCAGCCGGCCGTCAGCACCGCGGTACGCGCGATATCCAACGCCTGCTCACCGGCCTGCATGACGCAACCCCAGATCACGTCATCGACGATCTCGGGATCGATTCCCGCCCGCTGCGCCAGTCCGTTGAGAACCTGTGCCGACAGTTCGGCGGGGTGCACGCCGGACAGTCCGCCATTGCGCTTGCCGACCGGTGCGCGCACAGCCTCGACAATTACCGCTTCCGCCATCGGGATACTCCTTTAAGTCCGGTGATGTTGATCTTCGATTTCTAGCACCGCGGTGCCGGTCACCGACGGCCGGGGTCAACCAACCATTCGGTCAGCACCGGGTTCGCGCGGGTCTACGTGCACCGGCAGGTCGTCGTCCCAGGGCTGGCGGACCACCATGTCGGCGACCTCGACGAATCCACTTTCGAACTGACCGGTAGCGGCATCGACGAGGCGGTAGCGCTGAGTCTGGTTGTGGATCGGCTGCGCATCGAGCAGCACCACCCGAACCTCGCCCGGCTCGAACTGGCAGCGCCGCTGCATTGCGGCGATCAGTTGCTCGTTGTGCATGTGCCCGTCACCGAAGTTCCAGCCGATCGCCATGCTGCAGATCCGCTCGCCGTCGGTGACGGAGTAGCCAGCCTCGTCGTACCCGGCCATCGCCCGGTGCGCCAGGGTGAACAACGCCTTGCCGTGGGTGTTGAATCCGCGGAACGCGTACCCCATGTAGAGCGGGATCTGCGCGGCCTCCTTGCTGCCATAGAACTTCTCCAACTGGGCGGCCGGCATGTTGGCGATCGCCACGATGTGGTCGGCGATTTTGGCCTCCGCCGACGGTGTGATGCACCACAGCGTCGTGTCCCAGTTGCCGGCGTAGTAGCGCATGCCCGGCAGGAAGGAGATCTTGCGGGGGAACAGGTTTCCGGCGATGACGATCCCGGCCATGACGACAAACAGGATGACCGGCCACGGGTTGGTCATATCGCCCAGTCCGATCTCCGAGTGGCCGACGAACAGTGTCAGCATGGCGAAGATCATGAAGACGTTCCACTCCAGGGGCACCCCCATCGGGATGGCCGACAGGATGCCGAGGTGGAAGCACACCATCACGAAGGCAGCGATGGCGGTCGGCCAGCCGCCGTGGCTGAACAACAGCACCAGAGGCACACCCATCTCGATGGCGGTGCTGACGTGGGCCAGAGCCCGCGACAGCGGCCCCGGGCGCAGATCGTCGGGGAAGTTCTCAAAGAACCTGCGCTTGAGCCACCGGGCCCGGATGACCGGGCTGTTGGACATCATCGTGGAGATGACGAACGGGAAGTGCTTGTTGAGCTTCGAGGTGGCCGCGCCCATCCAGATCACCACGCAGGCGAGTTTGGCCGCGATCAGGACGTTGGGTCCGCCGAACAGGAAGGCGACCACGAACGGGACGTACACCTCGCCACGGATCGCCAGGAAGAGGACCTTGTCGCGCAGGCCGGCCAAGGCCACCAGGGCGAGAATCGTCCACGACTGCCACGCCGGCAACAGGCCGATGTCGGTGCCCAGCGCTGGGTCGGGGCCGGTGCCGTCGGAGAACAGCGCGACAACGAGCATCATCAGCAGTGCACCGTAGAGCAGCACGTCGATCGGTTCGCGGTTGTCACCCCGAGTGAGCGGCACCCGGTTCGGCCACGGTGGCAGCCGAATGGTGCCGGGCCGCAACCAGTACAGCACCGATCCCATCGGCGGGTAGAACCGGTTGTTCAGTGGACCGAAACCACAGCCGAGGCCGAGGATCTCGAACAACATGGTGTAGAGCACAACCTTCTGGAGGACGATCGGCTCGGTCCACCACTGCCCGATGTTGCTCCAGCCGTCGATCCCGCTGGTCGCCAGCGCGAACACCGCGCCGAACAGGATGTAGAGACCGATCTTGGCCACGTAGAACAGGTGCAGCACCACCGGGGTGCCGAAACCGACTTCGGCCCAATGCCGCGCCATCGGCTTGATCTTCTCGGCGCGGGTGCCCCTACTCCACTGCTCGAAGTCGACAACGGGCACTTCCTGTTTGAGAAATCCCATTGCGTAAGACTAGTTCGCGGCGGCGTCCGCCTCAGAGGTTCTGGGTCGGTAGAAGAGAAGGAGTTGGCCGATACCGCCGGTCAGACCAAGTCCAAGCGCGATCAGCAGACCCGGCCAGCCGTGCAGCAGAGGGGCCAACCGGGTGCCGCCGAACAGCACATGATCGAGGCTGAGCCGACCGGGTGCGACCGCGACCGCCACCGCCGCGGCCGCCAGCACCAGGTTGTACTCCCAGCCATCCTTGACAATGAAGAACCCGTTTCGCCGGTGCACCGTCCACGCGGCCACCAGCATCAGCGCAACGAAGCCGGCGGCTGCGACCGGAGTCAGCAACCCGAAGGCCAGACCGAGTCCCGCGGCCACCTCGGTGCTCGCCGCGACACGCGCATGGAAGGCTCCGGGTCGCATTCCGATGCTGTCGAACCACCCGGCGGTGCCGGCGATCCCGCCGGGGCCGAAGAACTTGTTGTAGCCGTGGGCGGCCATGGTCAGTCCCAGAACAAGCCGCAGCATCAGCATTCCGACGTCGTAGGCGCTCATGGCTGACAACCTAGGGCATGAGACAACCGGTCGGTGTAGTCCTCGACGCCAACAACACTCGGGTCGGCGTGCACGCTTAGCGCCACGCGCCCGCCGATGCCGTGCACGCCGTGGGTGATGCCCATCATCGGCGACAGTGCCGGATACCCGGCCGTCAGCACCACCGGGTGACCTCCGAAGGATAGATCGGCCGGACCTCGGTTGACGCTGGACACCACGGTGTGGCCGGTGACCGTCGCCGAGCGCACTGTCGGGTCGAACCTGCCCATCCCCCAGCGCAACAACCACGCAGGCACAGCGGCGAAGGCCGCAGTGGACGCAGTCGTCGCGGGATGTCCACCGCGACGGTGGTGAGCATCGAGTTGTCCGGCGATGCGCTCCGCGCGCTCTGCACGGCACAGCTCCGGGAACAGGTCGATCCCGACATTACGGAAGTTGTTGTGCGCCTGCGGTTCCTGCACCCGGCTGTTCGCCATCGGCACCTCCGCTCCAAGCCGGCTGATATCTTCGCCGCGATCGCCGAGGTAACCGGCCAGTGCCTCGGAGATGACCACCAGCGCCCCCACCGTCACGGTAGGCCCGGGCAGTGCGTCGCGGTCTAACACCAGGGTGCGCACCGCAGCGGCGACCCTGGGACCCGCGTTGATGCTCAACGCCGGGCGCGGTGAGGCCGCTGGCGCCAGCAGTCCGGCCGCGGTGTCTCGGACGAGACGGCGGTGGGCCCGCGCTGCCAGCACTGCCCGCCACAGCAGCGGACCCGGATCCGGCGGTGCCACCGACGTTATCGGCTGTTGACTGCCCAGCAGGGCACCCGCCAACTCGGCCGACCGGGCGCCGTCGCCCAGTGCGTGGGTCATCTGGACCACCACCACCGACCCGCCCGCCGCCACGCCGGGAATGTCGCGAACCTTGGGGAAAATATGCACCCGCCAAGACACTCCGGATGGGTCGAGTTGCTCGGCAGACAGACTCGACACCCGATCCAGGCAGCTCTGCCACTGGCCATCTTTGAGATCATGGATCCTGAACTGCTCGGGCGTGATCTCCCCACGCTCCCACCGCGGGTAGCGCCACCGGTGTCCATCGACAACTCGCAGACGCAACTCACTGCACGCCGCAGCGTTACAGCACAACTCCTGTGCCGCGGAAGCGAGATCATCGGGCGTGCCATCGAAGGCGTACAACAGGAACTGGTCATTGGGAATTTTGGCCGAGAGCAGAAACAGCTGCGCATCGAGCGCAGCCATATCTGACCCGGCCGCGGTCGGCATAGTCCCGCTAGGCTTCGGCCATGTCCTCACTGTTACCGGCCTCTGGTCTGAACCGGGCCGCCTTGATCACCGGCGCATCCTCGGGAATCGGTGCCGAGATCGCCCGCGATCTCCACGGCCGCGGCCATCATGTGGTTCTGGTGGCTCGGCGGGTCGATCGACTGGCTGAGCTGGCAGCAGAGTTGGGTGGGCGCACTTCCGTTGTGCCGGCGGATCTTTCCCGCCGGAAAGCACGAGCGACGCTGGCCGGTCAGGTGGCACAACTCGGCCTGGAGATCGACATCCTGGTCAACAATGCCGGTCTGTCGACCATGGGACCGCAACAACGAGCAGATACCGACGCCGAACTCGACATGCTCGAGGTAGATGTGGCCGCCGTGGTCGATCTGTGCACCCGCTTCGTTCCGCTGATGGTCAGTCGGCGGCGCGGTGCGGTACTCAACGTTGCATCGGTGGGCGCGTTCGGACCGCTGCCGGGCCAGGCGGTCTACGGCGCATCCAAGGCATTCGTACTGTCCTACACCCACGCATTGCGCGCCGAACTGAAAGGCACCGGGGTTTCGGCGGCGACCCTGTGCCCCGGCCCGGTTCACACGGGCTTTGGTGAGCAGGCGGGTTTCACGGATGCCGAGGCGGAGGCGCTGATGCCGAAGCCGATGTGGGTATCGGCGCGCGACGTCGCCCGCGCGGGTGTCGATGGATTGGATGCCGGCCGCGCCGTGATCGTCCCGGGCGGAATCAACCGAGCCGCAGCCGCGCTCTACCACCTCGCTCCGCGACGGCTGCTGGTGCCACTGCTGGCCCGGATACACCCCGGCGTCAAGCGCTGAGGAATTCAACAATGCGCCCGCCGACCTCGTCGGGCCGTTCGAGTTGCAGGAAATGCCCGGCACGCTCGACGACCACCGCTGCACTTCCAGCCGGCAGTGCAGCGGCCACGAATGTCGTGAAATCCGCTGTCATACAACCATCGTCGGCGCCGTGCAGGTATAGCGTCGGCACCCGCGGCACCTCGGTCCACCAGCGGTGCAGTTCGGCGTAGCGGGCCGGCGGCGACGAGTTACGGATGGTCGCCCGATACGGGCCAAGCGCGGCTCGCCAGCGATCCGGCGCGCCGATCGCGGCATCGACATGACGCAGGTCCTCGGTGGCGTCATAACCCGGCGACCATCGGCGCCACAGTAGCGGCACGATCCACGATGACGACCGCTCGGGCAGCAGCGGCAGTTGGAAGTAGCTGATGTACCAGCTGCGCACCAGCTGGGCAGGCAACAACTTCAGCACCCCGGCGCTCAGCGGGCGCAACGCAGCCGAGGGTGGCACCGACATCACCACCGCGCGGCGAAACGGACTGTCCGGCATCGCAGCAAGTCCGGTCGCCGCGATGGCACCCCAATCGTGACCGATCACCACATCGGCATCCGTGGGGTTGCAGGCCGCCCGCACCTGCAGCGCGTCATCCATCAGCGCGCCGAGGTGATAGGCCCGGTCCGATGCCAGCGAGGACGGTACATAGCCCCGCATAAACGGCGCGATCACCCGATAGCCCGCAGCCACCAGATGCGGCGCGATTTTGCGGAACCCGTAGGCGGTATCGGGAAAACCGTGTAAGCACAGCGCAATCGGACCATCGCCGGGACCCCAGCTCAGCGCACGCAACTGCACCGCAGGCGCGGCGACGTCTATCCATCGCGGCTCGCTCATCGTTACCTCCTCACATGATGGTCAGGCTAGATCGGATCGAAACCGGCGATCAGCCAACGGCCGTCAACCTTCTCCATGGTGACCCGCACGCTGGAGTTGGTGCGGGTCGGTGCGGCGGAACCGACGGCAAGTGACTGGTCGACATAGGCCAGCACGATGGTCCGGTCAGCGCCGCCGGAGACCGCCGCCGCGGCCGGCACCTCAGCCGTCGCGGTGATCTTCTTCTGTGTGGCGCCGGGAATGACGACGGTCTGAATCAACTGGTTGTAGTCGGCGAGAAACGGCCCGGTCAGCCGGTCGCGCGCGGCGCTGAGCTTCTTATCTGCGGTATCGGGCCGGTAGCTCAGCATCTCCACGATCGACTCACGGGCGGCCACCACCGCATCGGCGCGGGCAGTCTCGATAGCACGGCGCGAGGCGGTGCCGGAGTACAACCAGATCGCGCCGGCGACAAGAACAATCGCCAACACGACAAAAGTGGCGGCGCGTGCGCGGCCGCTGCCGATCTTTTCCGAACCGGTCCTCACGGCACGAACTCCACTTTCGAAACCTTGGACTTGTCGTCGACCCGGATGACCGTCACCCGCATCCGCCAGCCCTGCGGCTGCTGCTCGGGCACACCCCGGTTGGAGGTCATCACGGTCATGGCCACCAGGACCCGGCCCTCATCGCCAGTGACTGATTCCAGGCCCGCCTCGGTGACCGTGCCCACCGACTTGGACTGGGCGCGGCGGGCCGCCTCGCTGAACGGTTTGGCGCGCGCGGCGAAGTCATCGCGGAATGACCCGGTCGAGGAGTCCAGGATGCGTTGGACATCTTCATCGACACGTTCATGGTCGATCGTGGTCAGGTTGATCGCGCCCTGCCGCGCCGCCTCGACCATCTCACTGCGGAGGTCATCGGCGTCACGGGACTGATAGTCGCGGAAGCCGAGCCATGCGTTGAGACCCACCAGTGCGGTCAGCACCGCCAGACCGACGATCAGCGCTCGGCGCGCGGGGCGGGGCCCGTCGTCAGAGTGCCCGGCCTCGACCTCGTCGGCCCGGTCGGCCTCGTCGGCCCGGTCGGCCCGGTCGGCCTCGTCGGCCATGGTGGCTCCTCGGTATGCGGTATTCAACCTGCGAGGCCAAAGGCTACCGGTAGAGCGCACAGGTAACGTGCGGAGCGCACACAACAGAGGAGTCGCCGTGAGCGCCGGGCCCGTAACCGCCCACTTCCGTGGTGACCAGTCATTGACACTGGTGGCCGACGAATGGAATCGCGGCGACGTCGAAAACGACCGTCCAACGATCCTGATGTTGCACGGCGGTGGACAGAACAGGTTCTCCTGGAAGAACACCGGACAGGTTCTGGCCGATCACGGATTTCATGTGATCGCACTGGATGCGCGGGGCCACGGCGACAGTGACCGTTCGCCGGACGGTGAGTACAACGTCGACGCATTCGCCCGCGATGCGGAGGCCGTGATCACACAGATCGGTCGCCCGGTGGTGCTGATCGGCGCCAGTATGGGCGGTCTGACCGGAATCGTCACCGCGAATCAGGTCGGGCGTGAGAACGTGACCAAACTCGTTCTGGTCGATGTGGTACCGCGATTCGAGAGCGAGGGCAGTCACCGCATCCGGGATTTCATGACCCTCCACGTGGACGGATTCGAGACCCTGGAGCATGCCGCAGACGCGATCGCGGAATACCTGCCGTACCGCAAGCGCACTCGCAATCTTGACGGGCTGAAGAAGAATCTGCGCCATCGTGATGGCCGGTGGCACTGGCACTGGGATCCGGCATTCGTCACCTCGGTCGGCGACGACCCCTTCGTCGAAGTGGAACGACTCGAGCAGCAGGCGATCGAACTTCAGATACCCATCCTGCTGATCCGCGGCAAACTGTCCGATGTCGTCAGTCCCGAAGGGGTTGAGGACTTCCTGGCCAAGGTGCCGAACGCGGAGTTCGTCGAACTCTCCGACGCGGGCCACACCGCGGCCGGTGACGACAACGACGCGTTCAGCGAGGCCGTGGTCGCGTTCGTCACGCAATGTCCGTGAACCCTGAGGAACTGCGAAAGTGCTGCGATGAGCCAGCCTCCCGATCCCGAATGAACCCGTCTAGCCAGAACCCCAGACCGCGAGCGTTTTACCCTGCGGGTCACGTAATGCGACCTGGGTGATCGACTTTCCCTCCGGTACGTCAAACGCGACGTGGCCGGCGACGGCCTGCCCCGCAGCAAGTTGCCCCGAGGTGATGCCCGGTTTTACCGCGCCGACCGCCGGCGCGATTGGCGCACCATCTTGGTCACGGGCGACGAAGAAGAATCCATTAAAAAGCGTTGTACCGCTTTGTGCCGCGATGGTCACATCCACCGCGTACATCGTGCCCCTGGCGGAGATGATCTGTGCATCGAGTGGAACGGGCGCCAGATTGGCGACCGTATAGGACGCGGTGGCGCCTGACGAGGTCACCTCCAGTGCCGTGCCCAGAATGGCCGCCTGCGGACCGGGGGGCGGTGTCGAACTCACCTCGACTGTGGTCTGGTTCGGTGCGGTGGGCGGCGAGGGCTCCGCGCAACCGGCTGGCAACGCCATCGCCGCGACCGCCACCGCGACGCCGGCCATCAACCGGACCGGAGCCAGGGCCGCGCGGCTAAACATTGAACCGAAATTCCACCACGTCGCCGTCGGCCATCACGTAATCCTTGCCCTCGATCCGGACCTTGCCGGCCGCCTTGGCCGCCACCATTGATCCGGCCGTCGTGAGGTCCTCGAAGGACACCACCTCGGCCTTGATGAAGCCCTTCTCGAAATCGGTGTGGATCACCCCGGCGGCCTTGGGCGCGGTGTCGCCCTGATGGATCACCCAGGCTCGGGACTCTTTGGGCCCCGCGGTCAGGTACGTCTGCAACTTCAGTGTGTGGAAGCCCGCCCGCGCCAGCGAATCGAGGCCGCGCTCGTGCTGCCCGATCGATTCCAGTAGCTCCGCTGCGGACTCGTCGTCAAGTTCTTGTAGCTCGGACTCGATCTTGGCATCGAGGAAGACCGCGTCGGCGGGGGCGACTAGCGCGCGTAACTCGGCGATCTTGGCATCGTCCCCGAGCACCGATTCATCGGCATTGAAGACATAGAGGAACGGCTTGGTGGTCAAGAGGTTCAGCTCGCGCAGCAGTGCGCTGTCCACCTTGGCGCCCGCGGCGAACAACGTGGTGCCGCCGTCGAGGAGCGTCTGTGCAGCGACGGCCGCCTCGTGAACAGCCTTGCGGTCCTTGTTGTTACGGGCCTCCTTCTCCAGCCGCGGTACCGCCTTCTCCAGGGTCTGCATATCGGCCAGGATCAGCTCGGTCTCGATGACCTCGATATCGGATCGGGGATCGACCTGGCCGTCGACGTGGACGACATCATCGTCGGCGAAGACCCGAACGACCTGACAGATGGCGTCACACTCCCGGATGTTGGCCAGGAACTTGTTACCCAGACCGGCGCCCTCGGAGGCGCCTTTGACGATGCCGGCGATGTCGACGAAGGTCACCGGTGCCGGAAGGATTCGTTCGGACCCGAACATCTCCGCCAGCCTGGCCAACCTGGCGTCGGGCAGCGGGACCACACCCTCATTGGGCTCGATCGTGGCGAACGGGTAGTTGGCCGCCAGCACGTTATTCCGTGTCAGCGCGTTGAACAAGGTTGATTTACCGACGTTGGGCAGTCCGACGATTGCCAGGCTCAAGCTCACAGGGTCGAAGTCTAGGGCGCAGCGACACGGGAATTGTCACGGCGGGCAGGAGCGCAGCGACACGGGAATTGTCACGGCAGCCCACGTGAAGGTTCAGCCGGTACGGTCTAGGGATGCCAGCCATGCGGACGATCGCTGCTGATCAGCGTTCCGCCTTTCCCCATCGCATGGGTGTGCCGTCGTGGGGCGCGGTGCTGATCGCCCTCACCGGGACCCTCGTGGGCCTGGCGATCGACGCGGCTTCGGGCAACAGGGAACTCGGCGCTGCGTTCGCGAGCTGTTTCGCCCTGGGCTGCATCGTGGCTGTGCTGGCCGTACGACAGTCAGGCATCTTCACCGCCGTGGTTCAGCCGCCGCTGCTGCTGTTCGTCGCGGTTCCGTTGGCCTACTTTCTCTTTCACAGTTCAGCATTCGGCGGGCTCAAGGACATCGCGATCAACTGCGGTTATCCGTTGATCGAGCGCTTCCCGTTGATGCTGTTCACCTCCGCGGCGGTATTGCTGCTCGGGATGACCCGCTGGTTCTTGGCGATGTCGCCGCCAGGCCAGGCGGGTGACGTCGAGGACGACGCAGCGCCGGTGACTGCACGGCCCAGGTTGTTCGCGGGTTTGGGAGCGGCGCTGTCTGAGGCGTTGGCGCGTTCCGGCGCCGGCGAGTCCGAGGATTCGTCGCGTCCCCGGCACGGCACCGGCCGCCAATCAGCCACCCGCACGCCGCGTCCCGAGCGTAGGCCCGAAGAGCAGGCGCGGACGCGCCGCCCCCGTCCACCACTTAAGGACATGGACGCGCCGCCGCGACGTCGTCAGCCCACCGGGCGCCCGGCCAGAGCGGCCCAGCCGCCGTTGGATCCGCCACCGCGCCGGCCGCGAGCAGTCCGCGATCCCGGTCGCACACCCCCGCCGCCACAGCGCGAACCCCGGGACCGCCGAGACGACCGCGACCAATACCCGCCACAGCCAGCCCGTTCCGGCCGCTATGAGCCATACGAGGCTGAGCGCAGATACCCGTCGCGCGAGCAGTACCCGCCTTACGAGCCACGACGCCGTCCGGCACCCGGGCCGTCATCGGGTACCCATCATCCGGTCTCGCGGGTTCGCTACCGCGACTCCGCACCGGCCGACGTCGACGACCTGGACAGTTATCGGAAACGCTCCGGCCGCTAGCCCGTTCGCGGCCGTCGGATCTCGCGCGGTAGTGCGAAAACGAGGGTCTCGTTGGCGGTAGTCACGGTTTGGACTGTGCCGTAACCGAATTCGGCTAGGCGCTCTAGAACGCCGCGCACCAGAATCTCCGGCACCGATGCGCCCGAAGTCACTCCCACGGTCGCCACACCGTCAAGCCAAGCCGGGTCGACGTCCTCGGCATAGTCGACCAGATGCGCTGCTTCAGCACCGGCGCCCAGTGCCACCTCGACCAAGCGCACCGAGTTCGACGAGTTTCGCGAGCCCACGACAATCACCAGATCGCACTCCGGTGCCATTGCCTTGACCGCAACCTGCCGGTTCTGGGTTGCATAACAGATGTCGTCGCTGGGCGGATCCTGCAGTGTCGGAAACCGATCACGCAGGCGCGCAACGGTTTCCATGGTCTCGTCGACGCTCAGCGTCGTCTGCGACAACCAGATCACCTTGGCCTCGTCGCGCACGGTGACGCTCTCGACTCCGTTGGGTCCGTCCACTAATTGAACGTGGTCGGGAGCCTCGCCGGCCGTACCGATGACCTCTTCGTGGCCCTCATGACCGATCAGCAGAATGTCGTAGTCCTCGCGGGCGAACCGCTTGACCTCGTTGTGCACCTTGGTCACCAGCGGGCAGGTGGCGTCGATCACCTGAAGATTCCGCGCCGCGGCCGACTCGTGCACGGTCGGTGCCACGCCGTGAGCCGAGAACACCACGATGGATCCCTCTGGCACTTCGTCGGCCTCGCCGACGAATACCGCGCCGGCTTCGGCAAGAGTCTCCACGACGTGGCGGTTGTGGACGATCTCGTGACGCACGTACACCGGAGCGCCGTGCTTCTCCAGCGCCCGTTCGACGGTCTCGACCGCGCGATCGACGCCGGCGCAGTAGCCCCGCGGCTCAGCCAGGAGGACGCGCTTATCGCCGCGGTGCGCGGCCGGGCCGGAGGTACCGGGAATCCCCATGTTGACGGTTGGCGGCATGGATTCAGCCTACGTTCTCCCCCACGCGGGGGCCCAGTCGTAGTCTGATGCGCATGCCAATCGCACCGTACGGGGTTCGTCTACTGGTCGGCGCGGCCGTGACCGCGGTCGAAGAGACCCTCAAGCTGCCCCAAACAATCGCCATGTACCCAATGACACTGGCCAGCAACGTGGCGCAGGCGGTGATGAAGATGCAGCAGGATCTGGCCGATCTCGCGATCAAGGGCGACTCGGCCCTGGAGGGCTTGTTCCCGCCGAAGGACGAGAAACCCGAGTGGGCGACATTCGACGAAGATCTCACCGGATCCGAGGCGCCGCAGGGCGGTACCGGTGAGCGGCGGACCGAGGGCCGCTTCGCGCTGTACTCGGTGAGCGACGATGCGGCTCCCAAAAGCACGGCACCGTCCGCCCCCAAACCCAAGGCCGTCAGGGTCGCCAAGGCCACAAAGAAGGCTCCGGCAAAAGCTGCGACGGCACCCAAGGCCCCAGCCAAAGCCGCAGTATCGGCACCCGCTGTCGCCGTGGAGCTGGACTATGAGTCGCTGACGCTGGCCCAACTCCGCGCCCGGATGCCCTCATTGAGCGTCACCGACCTGCGGGCATTGCTGGCCTACGAGGAGGCGGCCAGAGCGCGCGCCCCGTTCCAGACTCTGCTGGCCAACAGGATCACCCGCGCGACTGCCAAGTGACCACCGAGCCGGGCAGCACTCCGGGTAGTTCGGCGGAGAACCCTTTTCCGGTCCGCGCGGTGGCGACCCGGGTGCAGACCTGGATCGACCGACTGGGTGCGGTCTGGGTCGAGGGGCAACTCACCGAGATCAAGGTTCGCAGTTCAACGGCGTACATGGTGCTGCGTGACCCGGCCGCCGATATGTCACTGAGCGTCACCTGCAGCAGTGCCCTGGTGGCATCCGCTCCGGTAAAACTGGTTGAGGGCACTCAGGTGGTGGTGCGAGGCAAACCACAGTTCAATACTCGGCGCGGCTCATTCACGTTGCGGCTCAGCGATATTCGAGCCGTGGGCCTCGGCGAATTACTGGCCCGCATCGCACGTCTCCGTCAGTTACTGGATGCCGAAGGACTCTTCGATCCACGACTCAAACGGCCACTGCCCTTTCTGCCCAACATGATCGGACTGATCACCGGACGGGCCGGAGCAGCCGAGCATGATGTGACCTCGGTGGCCGCCGCACGCTGGCCTGCCGTGCGCTTCGCGATCCGCAATACCGCCGTCCAGGGCACGTCCGCGGTGGCGCAGATCGTCGATGCCTTACGGGCCCTCGATGCCGACCCGGAGGTCGACGTCATCGTGATCGCCCGCGGTGGTGGCAGTGTCGAGGACCTGCTGCCGTTCTCCGACGAAACGCTGTGCCGCGCGATTGCGGCCTGCCGGACGCCGGTGGTCAGCGCGGTCGGTCACGAACCGGACAACCCACTGTGCGACCTGGTCGCCGATATGCGCGCGGCGACCCCGACCGATGCCGCCAAGAAGGTGGTGCCCGATGCGGTTGCCGAACTGGCGATGGTCGCCCAGATGCGTCACCGCGGCGCCCGGGCGCTGCGCAACTGGGTCGCCCGCGAACTCCACACCCTGACGCAGTTGCGAAGCCGGCCGGTGTTGGCCGACCCGATCCGGATGATCACCGATCGTGCCACCGAGGTGAACCGGGCCCGCGAGACGACACGGCGCGATGTCAAACGCATGGTGGCCGCCGAATCCGACCGCATCGGACACCTGGGCGCGCGCCTGGCGACACTGGGACCGGCGGCCACCCTGGCGCGTGGTTACGCCGTCGTGCAATGGATCGATGGGTCAACATCGGCGTCGGTGCTGCGCTCGGTGATCGATGCGCCGGCAGGCACCGCTTTGCGGATCAGGCTTTCCGACGGCGCGGTCGGCGCCGTCAGCACCGGGCCGGAGGATGGAACCCCATGAACGAGATGCAGGAAGCGCCGAAGCCCGTCAAGGAGCTCGGCTATGAACAATGCCGAGACGAACTGATCGAGGTGGTCCGAGTCCTGGAGCAGGGCGGCCTGGACCTTGACGCGTCGCTGAAACTCTGGGAGCGCGGCGAAGAACTGGCCAAGCGTTGCGAGGAACATCTGGCAGGCGCGCAGGCCCGGATCGAGGCGGCACTCGCAGCCTCGGAAACCGATGAATCGTGAACTCGGTACGTGACATTCCGGTGGCCCGCACCCCACCCGGTGGCTACGGCGACCACAGCGCCGAGCCCTCCGAGCGCGACTTTCCCGCACCAGTATTGATCGGCTGCACGGAACCGTTGACCGCTGGTGCACCAGATCTGCGCGGAACCTGGAAAGCAGTGGAAGTCCGGGTCAATGGCGAACTTGCACCACAGGGCGGTGACTCCATGGCAAGCAAACTGTGGCGACATACCGAACGCATTGAGCAGGCAGGTAGCAGAGCCGTCATCACCGGTAGTGGAGTGATTCACGATTTCATGTCCTGCGATGGGACAGCGGAAAATGGCGTGCACGATGTCATGGCCCGCGACTTCACCACACCGATTGTTGTGCTTGCCTCCTACGAAGACGGCGTGCTTGTCCTTCGGCCCGAAGGTTTGCCCGGCATCGAGGTCAGGCGTTGGCTTGACGGCGACACCCTGGTCTGGGAGTACGCGGCAGGTTGCACCGTTCGCTTGGAGCGCATCGACTGAGACGATTCCCGACGGGGCGGAGTTGGCCGGCTTCTGACGACCGGGCAAAATGACCTGCCTAACCGTTCCTGCGGCGAAGGAGTGCCAGTGGTCGACAACCGAGTCGCCGTCATTATCGGCGGTGCCTCCGGAATCGGGTGGGCCACGGCACAGGTACTGGCCGCAGAGGGTTGCCGGGTGACAGTGGCTGACCGCAACACCGACGGGGCATCCACGCGTGCCGCCGAACTCGGCGAACCGCATACCTGGGCAGCGGTCGAGGTCACCGACGAGGACAGTGTCACAAGGCTTTTCGACGATGTCGTCGCCCGCGAGGGCAGCCTGGACGTGGTGGTCAATTGCGCCGGATTCAGCGGGTTCGGGCTGATCACCGAACTCGACACCGAACAGTTCCGTTCGGTGGTGGACGTCTGCCTCACCGGCGGCTTCCTGGTGATCAAGCATGCCGGCCGGCACTTCTCCCCCGGCGCGGCACTGGTCTCGCTCACCTCACTCAATGCCCGCCAGCCGGCGATCGGCATGAGTGCGTACTGCGCGGCCAAGGCCGGGCTGTCGATGCTGACCCAGGTCGCCGCATTGGAGCTCGGCCCGCGCGGAGTGCGGGTCAACGCCGTCGCACCCGGGTTCGTGCACACCCCGCTGACCGAGGGCGCGACGCTCATCCCGGGCGTGCTCGACGAGTACGTGGAGAACACCGCTCTGGGCCGGGCCGGCACGCCGGAGGACGTTGCCGCCGCGGTGGCATTTCTTTGCTCGGCGCAGTCGTCGTGGCTCACCGGCGAGGTTCTCGACCTCAACGGCGGAGCGCATCTCAAGCGCTACCCCAACATCCACGAACACCTCACCAAGTTGATGGGGCAATAACGTGAAGACCGAGTTCACTCCCAGCCAGAAGCGCGCACTCGCCGTCGTGACGGGGATAGCCCTACTCGCCGGTGCCTACTTCCTGCGTCGCTATTTCATGTTGATCATGATCGCGGCCGTCGTGGCCTACCTGTTCGCTCCGCTGCACAACCGCCTGCGCGCCAAGACCAACGGGGGGCTGGCAACAACGCTGACCGTATTCGCAGCCCTGGCCACCGTCGTCATCCCGGTCATTGCGGTGGTCTCCCTGGCGACCATTCAGGTTTCGCGCATGCTGATCGGTGCGTCGGAATGGGCCAAGACAGCAGATCTGAACGCGCTCGGCGACAAGGCCATCACTACGGTCAATCAACTGCTGGGCAAGCTCCCGTTCCAAACCCCCACGATCACCCTGGAGTCTCTACGCAGCAATCTCGGCAAGGTGGCCCAGACCATCGGTGAGTGGTTGCTACACACGCTCAGCGGCGCCGCGGGCGGCGCGATAGGGCTCATCACCTCGGCCATTATTTTCCTCTACGTTTTAATTTCGCTGCTGGTCAACAAGACAGAGTTGATCACCTTGATCCGTCGGATGAACCCCCTCGGCGAGGAAGCCACCGATCTGTATCTGGCGAAGATGGGCGCCATGGTGAAAGGAACGGTCAAGGGCCAGTTCATCATTGCGCTCATCCAAGGCATCCTCGGCGCGGCATCGATCTACATCGCCGGCTTCCATGACGCCTTCTTTGTCTTCGCAATACTGCTGATCGCGCTATCAGTGATCCCACTCGGCAGCGGCATCGTGACCATTCCGTTCGGCATCGGGATGATGTTGTTCGGCAACGTCGCAGGCGGGGCGTTCGTGGTGCTGTTCCACCTCATCGGCATTACCAACGTCGACAACTTCCTACGGCCGATCCTGGTGCCGCGCGAAGCGCGCCTGGACCCGGCATTGATGCTGCTGTCGGTGTTCTCCGGGATCGCGATGTTCGGCTTCTTCGGCATCATTCTGGGACCGGTATTGATGATCGTGATTGTCACCACCATCGCCGTATATCTCGCGGTCTACAAAGGCGTGGCGATGGAATCCGATTCGACGCCCGAGCAGCGTCGCAAACTGTTCAAGCGCCGCCGGCCCAAAACCGAAGCCACGCCCGATACGAACGAACCCGCATAACCGCCTACATCAACCGTTCCTTGAGGAACTCCACAACGCGCTTGCGTGCCTGATAGGCCGGGTTGCCGGGCGTCTCGCGCACTTCCAGGGTCAGCACCGAATGGGCCATCCGGCCAAAACCGCCCGGGTTGCCCTTCGATGAGTCGAGTTCGATGACCTCGAACGCGTCGCCCAACCGGTCCTTGAGGGTCGCGAACCGCTCGGCCGGCACCAGGGGGTCGCCGCTGAACCGCAAGCCCAGCGCGCACAGGCCTTCGTCGGCGGCGCGCTTCTCGATGACCTTGAGTTCGGCTTCGGAGATACCGGAATCGGCACGCTGTCGGGGTGTCAGCGGCATGGGCAACGAGGGCTGACTCATTACCGGCGCCAACACGCTGTCGTCGACGGCCGCAGCAAGCGCGAACCCGCCCGAGAAGCACTGACCGATCACGCCGACGCCGCGGCCGGGAGTCTTGCCGTTGAGGTCACGGGCCAGCGCGCGAAGGTAGTGACTGATCGGCCGGTCCTTGTTAGTCGCGAAGGCGGCGAACTCCTTTGCGACACACCCGCGAGCGATGACACCGAGCGCTCCGGCCCGAACAGCCGGTGCCCCGGGCGTGCCGTACAGCGACGGGATCACCACTGTAAAGCCGTTGTCCACCAGATAGTTCCCCAGTGCGAGCACACCGGGGTGCGCGCCTGGCATCTCGGGGATCAGCACCACGCCGGGGCCGGAGCCCTTGCGGTAGACGTCATAGGTGAATCCGGCGGCGCTGAACGGCTCACAGGCCCAGCCGGAGAGGTCTGCTTCAGGTGCGGTCATGCCAAGTCCTATCGTTTCGCGGTGAGCGGAGTTTGAGTTTGGGTGGCGATCGCCAGCGTACGGAAGTCTTCTTCGGATCCCGCCCCGGTGATCGCTAGTTGGGCGGCTCCGGCGGGCCCGTCCAGCCTGGTGGTCCACACCGGTTCGGCGTCCTCACCGCCTTGGTAGACAACCCATTTCACGCCGTTGATGTCCTGCGCGCCTGCGGGATAAACGGAATTGTTTATCGACTGAACCAGTGCGGTCTCGTCGGCGTCGCTCTGGGTCAGGCTGACGAACATCTTCGACGGTGCGATGTAGCCAACCCGGGTGAGCACCGCCCGTTGGCGCTCTGCGGTCCGCGAATCGGTCCGTCCGGCCTCGATGCCAGCGCGGGTTCCGGAGTTGGCTTGCCACCCCGCCGGCAGCCTCGGCAACCGAATCGGGAACTTCAACGCGTCGGCATCGGCCTGCAACGCGGCTGCAGCGTCGTAGGTCGGGGCCATACCGTCGGCAGGTCCGGTGGGTCGAAACGAGCACATCCCCACCAGCCCGGCCAGCACAATGCAGGCGACCACCAGCGGTGCCAGCGACCAGAACATGTCGCGGCCGTCCTGCAGCAGCCTCGGCTTGGCGGGTTTGGGAGCCGGAAGGCCGGCGACATCAGATTCCGCAGCCGGAAGGCCGGCGACATCAGATTCCGGAGCCGGAACGTCTACCTCTGGCTCGTGGTCGGGCGGGCTCGTCACGGAAGTCAGTATCCCAGGTCTAGACGGATGGCTTGGTTCTGGGACAATCTGCGAATGTCTGATGCCAGTCGCCGCGAAGCCCCCGACCGCAACCTTGCCCTGGATCTGGTTCGGGTGACCGAGGCGGGTGCCATGGCTGCCGGGCGCTGGGTCGGCCGAGGCGATAAGGAAGGTGGCGACGGCGCCGCCGTCGACGCCATGCGCCAGCTGGTGAACACGGTGTCGATGCGCGGGGTGGTGGTGATCGGCGAGGGCGAGAAGGACAACGCTCCGATGCTCTACAACGGAGAGGAAGTCGGCAACGGAGACGGACCCGACTGCGACTTCGCCGTCGACCCCGTCGACGGCACGACCCTGATGAGTAAGGGTATGCCCAATGCGATCTCAGTGCTCGCGGTAGCCGAACGCGGAGCGATGTTCGACCCGTCGGCAGTGTTCTACATGGACAAGATCGCCGTCGGTCCCGACGCCGTCGGCATCATCGATATCGCCGCACCGATCGGAGAAAATATTCGACGTGTCGCGAAGGCGAAGAATTCCTCGGTAGCGGACCTCACGGTATGTATCCTAGACCGGCCGCGCCACCAGCAGTTGATCGCCGATGTGCGCGACGCCGGCGCACGGATCCGCCTGATCACCGATGGTGACGTTGCCGGCGCGATCTCGGCCTGCAGGCCCGACTCGGGTACCGACATCATGGCAGGCATTGGTGGCACGCCCGAGGGCATCATCACCGCAGCGGCCATCCGCTGTATGGGTGGGGAGATCCAGGCGCGGCTGGCTCCGACTGATGACGCTGAACGGCAGAAGGCCCTCGACCGCGGTCACGATCTGAGCCGGGTGCTGGGAACCGAAGACCTGGTGTCCGGCGAGAACGTCTTCTTCTGCGCGACCGGGGTCACCGACGGCGACCTACTCAAAGGGGTCCGATTCTTCGGCGGCGGATGCACCACGCAGTCGATCGTCATGCGGTCCAAGTCCGGTACGGTCCGGACCATCGAGTCCTACCACCGGCTGTCCAAGCTCAACGAGTACGCGGCGGTGGACTTCACCGGGGATAGTTCGGCCGCACATCCGCTTCCCTAGCGAGAACTTCCACAGGACGACTTCCGTAGGAACGAGAAAAAGGAACCATGACCCCCAATACCCCCGTAGACGGCGAATACCGGATCGAGCACGACACCATGGGCGAGGTCCGGGTTCCGGCCAAGGCCCTGTGGCGGGCGCAGACCCAGCGGGCCGTGGAAAACTTCCCGATCTCGTTCCGCGGGCTGGATCGCAACCAGATCCGGGCGATGGCCCTGTTGAAGGCGGCGTGCGCCCAGGTCAACAAGGACCTTGGAAAGCTGTCCGCGGAGAAGGCCGACGCGATCATCGCCGCCGCGAACGAGATCGCCGACGGCGGCCATGACGACCAGTTCCCCATCGACGTGTTTCAGACCGGCTCGGGCACCAGTTCCAACATGAACGCCAATGAGGTGATCGCCTCGATCTGCGACCGCAACGGCGTGACGGTGCACCCCAACGACGATGTCAACATGTCGCAGTCCTCCAATGACACCTTCCCGACATCGACTCATATCGCTGCAACCGAAGCCGCTGTGCGCCAACTGATTCCGGCGCTCGAGGTTCTGCATCAATCCCTGACCGACAAGGCTCGCCAGTGGCGCCTGGTCGTCAAGAGTGGGCGGACTCATCTGATGGACGCCGTTCCGGTCACGCTCGGACAGGAGTTCGGCGGCTACGCGCGTCAGATCGAAGCCGGTATCGAGAGAGTGCGCGGGTCACTTCCGCGCCTCGGTGAACTCGCCATCGGCGGCACCGCGGTCGGCACCGGCCTGAATGCTCCCGACGGATTCGGCGCGAAGGTTGTCGACGTGCTGGTCGCCCAGACCGGACTGGCCGAATTGCGCACGGCCAGTAATTCTTTCGAGGCTCAGGCCGCCCGCGACGGACTGGTGGAGGCATCCGGTGCACTCAAGACCATCGCGGTTTCACTGACCAAGATCGCCAATGACATCCGCTGGATGGGCTCCGGTCCGCTGACTGGCCTGGGCGAATTGCATCTGCCCGATCTGCAGCCCGGCTCCTCGATCATGCCGGGCAAAGTCAACCCGGTGATTCCCGAGGCGGTCACCCAGGTGGCCGCGCAGGTCATCGGCAATGACGCGGCTATCACCGTGGGTGGCCTGTCCGGCGCGTTCGAACTCAACGTGTACATCCCGATGATGGCGCGCAACCTGCTCGAGTCATTTACCCTCTTGACCAACGTCTCGAAATTGTTCGCGCGCAGGTGCATTGACGGCCTGGTGGCCGATGAGGCGCGGCTGCGCAGGTTGGCCGAATCGTCACCCTCGATCGTGACGCCCTTGAACTCGGCAATCGGCTACGAGGAAGCCGCGGCAGTGGCCAAGGAGGCCCTCAAGGAGCGCAAGACGATTCGGCAGACGGTGATCGACCGCGGCCTGATCGGCGACAGGCTCTCCGAAGCTGAGCTCGATAAGCGACTCGACGTCCTGGCAATGGCCAAGGTCCGCGACGAGGGTTAGCGCAGCGTTGCCACCGATCGGTAGCCGCGGATGCCCAACGGCGCAGTGATGCTGTGCAGTAACAAGCTGAGTGTGACGGTGACGACGACGACCTGGCTGATCAGGTCGACATGTTCGATCTCACCGCGTTCGATGACCAGCAGACCAAGAACCACGGTGCCGATGCCACGCGGTGCGAACCATGCAATAAACCCGCGGCTGTAGGCCGGCAGATCGCTGCCGGTCAGCGCGATCAAAACCGAGACTATCCGTACCGCCGACAGCGCCAGCACTGCGAATAACACCACTCGCCAGCCAGCGTGACTCCAGCCATCGATCGCGGCGAACGCGCCGAACATGGCGAAAACCAACAACTCAAGCAATTGGCCCGTCGCATCCGACACCTGAGTGGGCACCTGCGCGTTACTGCGCTTGGCAACCAGTGCGAAGGCGAGTCCGCCGGTGAAGGCGGCGACAAAACCACTGGCCTGCAGGCGCTCCCCGATTTCAAAACAACTCAGTGCGATCGCCAGCGTGGCCAGCTGGGCCCAGGTGTCACTCATCCAACCGCGACGGTAGGACCAGGCGATGGCTGCACCACCCAGTAGTCCGGCCAGCACGCCAATGATCAGCGACAGCACCTCGGTACGGACGATGAACCATCCCCAGTGTCCGGGCTGTGGATCGGTACGCGCTGAGGCCAGCGCCAGCGCGGCGAGCAATGCGGCCAGCGCAAAGCCGTCGTACAACCCGCTCTCGATCGACAACGCGCGACGGACCTGCTCGGGAATCCGCCGATCCTCGGTCAGTGCGTCGATCAGGGCCACCTCGGTGGGTGCAACGATCGCGGCCAGACACACCGCTTCCCACCACGGCAGTACGGGTAGTACCACCGCGGCGGTCAGCGCCCCGAGGATCAGACTCAGTGGTATTCCGATGATCAGCAACCGGAAGGTGATGCGGCCGCGTTGCAGCACTCGACCCAGATCAAGTTTCGCCGCCTGATCGAAAAGGATGACCGTGAGGGCCAGTTGGGCGAGAACCGTGTAGCCCTCGGTACCCTCACCGGCATCGAGGAGGTCAAAACCGAAGGGCCCCAGAGCCATTCCCAGTAAGACGAAGATCAGCGCAGGCGCTACGTACCATTGCTTGACCAGACCGGAGACTAAGGCATAACAAATCACCAGCAGGGTGAGGACCAATGCGGTCCCGCTATGCACCGCCATCCCCGAGGTTCGATTCAGACACCGTTGGTGGGCCCGCCGGAGTTGGCGCCCGGGATGTCGGTGATGGGGAAATTCGGCATCGGGGCCGGCGACGGCGTGGCCGGCAGGGTGGGGATCTCATCGACCGGAACGTCGTGCAGCGCAGCAACCGGCGGCCCATTCTCGCGGCCACCGTAGATACTGCCGGGCACTCGATCACCCAGCAGCTGACTGACGGTGACCAGGTGGTAGCCGTTAGCTTTCAGCACCGGGATGAACTGATAGACCAGATCAACGGTGGACGAGTAAGTGTCGTGGAACAGCACCACCGAACCGGGTTTGATCTGGGTCATCAACATGTAACGGGTGGCGGCGGTGTCGGAATTGTTGATCCAGTCGAATGGGATGACATCCCAGAGGATTCCGGCTTGACCCTGGCTGGCCGCAACGGAGTTCACTGCATCGTCGGTCAGACCGCCCGGCGGACGCCATAGCTTAGGGGCCTCGCCCGTTGCCGCAGCAATCGCGTCATTGGCCCTGGTGAACTGCGCTGGGACATCCGTGGCCGGGATAGTCGTCATATTGGGGTGTTCCCAGGTGTGATTGCCGATCTCCATACCGGCCTCGGCGACCCGCTTGGCAGCGGTGGGATTGGCAGCCACCTTGTTTCCGATCATGAAGAAGGTGGCCTTGGCGCCGGCGTCGTTCAACACCGTCAGCAATCGGTCGGTGAACGGCGTCGGGCCGTCATCGAAGGTCAGCGCTACACATTTGTCCACCGCGCAGTCGACGGGCTCCACTCCGGCAGTGTTGGCCGCCCGGCCGCAGCCGGCCACCACAAGTGCAACGAGAATCAACGCGAGCGGTCTGCGCAGCATCACCTGAGTTTACCCGCGGAGTCACGGTAAAGCGTCGGGCGTGATCTCTTCGAGCATCTCGGTAACCAGTGCCGCGATCGGTGAGCGTTCGCTGCGCATCAACGTGATGTGCCCGAATAACGGGTGGCCCTTGAGTTTTTCGATGACAGCGGCAACGCCGTCGTGGCGGCCGACGCGCAGATTGTCGCGCTGAGCCACATCGTGGGTCAGTACGACTCGTGAACCCGAACCTAATCGGGACAGCACCGTCAACAAGACGTTGCGCTCCAACGACTGCGCCTCGTCGACGATGACGAACGAGTCATGCAGGGAGCGGCCCCTGATGTGGGTCAGCGGCAGCACCTCGAGCATGCCTCGGGAGAGCACCTCTTCGAGAACCGCCGGGCTGGCCAGGCCCTCCAGGGTGTCGAACACCGCCTGCGCCCAGGGGCCCATCTTGTCGCTCTCGCTGCCGGGGAGATATCCCAACTCCTGACCGCCCACGGCGTACAACGGGCGGAACACCACAACCTTGCGTTGAGTGCGCCGTTCGAGAACCGCTTCCAGACCCGCGCACAGCGCCAGGGCTGACTTTCCGGTGCCTGCCTTTCCACCGAGGGAGACGATGCCGACCGACTCGTCGAGCAGCAGGTCCAGGGCGACCCGTTGTTCGGCGGAGCGCCCACGCAATCCGAACACCTCGCGATCACCGCGCACCAATTGGACACGCTTGTCCGCGTTGACCCTGCCCAGGGCGTGCGACGTACCACCGAGCAACCGAACTCCGGTGTGGCAGGGCAGGTTTCGCGCATCAGCCAGGTCGATCTCACCCTCGGCGAAGAGCAGGTCGATCTCCTCGCACGCCACCTCGAGCTCGGACATGCCGGTCCAGCCGGAGGTGATCACGTCCTGTGCGTGATACTCGTCGGCTGCCAGTCCGACGGCACCGGCTTTGACCCGAAGCGGAATGTCCTTGCTGACCAACGTGACTCGCTTGCCCTCGGCTGCGAGATTGGCCGCGCAGGTCAGAATTCGCGCGTCGTTGGTATCGGTGCGAAAGCCGGCCGGCAGTACCGTCGGGTCGCTGTGATTGAGCTCGACATGCAGGGTGCCACCCTGGGTGCCGATCGGGATGGCTTGATCGAGACGGCCATGCTTGAGCCGCAGATCGTCGAAGAGCCGCAGTGCCTGGCGGGCGAACCAGCCGAGCTCGTGATGATGGCGCTTTGCCTCGAGTTCGCTGATCACCACCAGCGGTACGACCACCTCATGTTCAGCGAACCGCGTACACGCCCAGGGGTCGGATAACAGGACCGAAGTGTCAAGCACATACGTCCTGATAGGCGGGTACGGATCGGTCACAGGCACTCCTCTGGACTCGCTAGCTAACGAATCCGACGCTACCCCGATGCGTCCCGGCGTGTTCGTGCGGCGCGCCGCCAATGGGTTACGCGCGGACGAATTTCTTGAGTCGCGCGTCGCCGGACAAACCCCAGGCGGCGATGCGATCGGAGATCACCGTCAACGTGGTGTCCCGGTCAAAGATGCCGGCATCGGCGATCACGTGCAGCTTGCCCGCGTACTCGAGAATGTCACCGCCGACGACCCCCAGTTCAGCCACGCGGCGAACGATCGCGCCGGTGGTCTGGTCAGGATGGTGCACCAGGCAGTAGGCGACCAGTTCGTGGAAGAAGGCCTCGTGCCGTTCCTCATCGGCGGCGATCCGGCCCACGAGCCGCTTGAGCACGGGCTCGGCGATCCTCGCCTCGAGGTTGCGCAGGAACACCGCATGTGCGCGCTCGTAGAGCGCCATGAACACCAGCGTCTCGATTTGGGTATAGGTATCGGCGCGGTAGCCACGCATCACATGGGCCAGCCGGACGACCTCATCGGCGGTCGGATCGAAGTTTCGGGTCACAACCAGGTAATCGCGGATCGCGATGGCGTGTAGGTTCTCCTCGGCGGTCCAGCGGCCCAGCCACCGTCCCCACTTGTCCTCCAGGATGAAGTGCTCCACGAGTTCGCGATGGTATCCGGCGAGATTGTCCTTGGTGATGAGCATGACCTCAAGGGCGTCGACGACCTCGCGGGGCAGCGTCACCTGGGTTGGATCCCAGTCCTGGCCGCCCAGGAAAGCGAAATTGCGGCCCTGGTCGAACGGGACGTAGTCGTGGGCGTACCACTCGTCCGCGGTCTCGAGGTGACGGGCCAGATTGGCGGCGACAACCGGCTCAAGTTCGAGGGTCAGCGCATTAGCGACAGGTAGCTGTGCCATGCGGTAACTGTAACTGAAGTTAACGGACGTTTAAAAGCCGCCGGAACCCCGGCGATTCCCCGGTTACAGCGTCAGACCGGGATACAACGGGTTGGCGTCAAGAAGTTCCGTCGACGCCGCCCGGACCCAGTCCGCCGTGCTGTCCACCAGGGTGTACTTCGCCTTCGACGTGCCATCCGGGGTGGTGTTCGACAGCACCTCGACGACCAGTTCGGCGACCCGGTCAAACTCGGCCGGCCCGAAACCGCGGGTCGTCAGGGCGGGCGTCCCGAACCGGATTCCGCTGGTGTACCAGGCGCCGTTGGGGTCCGCCGGGATGGAGTTGCGGTTGGTGACGATGCCCGCATCCAACAGGGCGGACTCGGCCTGACGGCCGGTCAGGCCGAACGACTGCACGTCGAGTAACACGATGTGGTTATCGGTACCGCCGGTGACAAGCCGTGCGCCGCGGCGCAACAGTCCATCGGCGAACGCCTTTGCGTTGTCGGCCACACGTTGCGCGTAAGCCCGGAACATCGGCTGGCGCGCCTCAGCGAAGGCAACCGCCTTGGCGGCCATCACGTGCGATAGGGGCCCGCCGAGAACCATCGGGCAACCCTTGTCGACGGCGTCGGAGTATTCGGCAGTGGCCAGGACCAGGCCACCGCGAGGTCCACGCAGCGACTTGTGCGTGGTGGACGTCACGACGTGGGCATGCGGCACCGGATCCTCGTCGCCGGTGAACACCTTGCCCGCCACCAACCCGGAGAAGTGGGACATATCGACCATGAACGTGGCGCCCACCTCGTCGGCGATCTCGCGCATGGTGGCGAAGTTCACCCGGCGCGGGTAGGCCGAATATCCGGCGACCAGGATCAGCGGCTTGAACTCGCGCGCAGCGGCGGCGATGGCGTCGTAGTCGAGCAACCCGGTCGACGGGTCGGTGCCGTAGCTGCGCTGGTGGAACATCTTGCCGGAGATGTTCGGCCGGAACCCGTGGGTCAAATGCCCACCGGCATCCAAGGCCATCCCCATCAACCGCTGGCTGCCGAGTTTGGCGCGCAGTCGCTCCCACTCCGCCTCGGAGAGGTCGTTGACGTTCTTCACCCCGACCTCGGTCAGGGCGGGGGCCTCGATCCGGGTGCCCAGGATGGCCCAGAACGCGACCAGGTTGGCGTCGATACCCGAGTGCGGCTGTACGTAGGCGTACTGGGCGCCGAACAGTTCGCGGGCATGCTCGGCCGCGATGGACTCGACCTCGTCGACGTTCTGGCAGCCGGCGTAGAACCGGTGGCCGATGGTGCCCTCGGCGTACTTGTCCGACAACCAGGTGCCCGCGGTCAGCAGCACGGCAGGCGAGGCGTAGTTCTCGCTGGCGATCAGTTTGAGCGAATCACGTTGATCGGCAAGCTCTTTGCGGGTGGCCGCCGCGATCCGCGGCTCGACGGACTCGATGACACTTAACGCCGCCCGGTAGGCCTCGCCTGCGGTGGCGGCATAGTCGGCTCCGGGGGCAGCGGTGGCTGACACGATGGCGTCGATAGTCATGCCGCGAATCCTAGTCGCCGCGGCCGGTCTCGGTCATCAGCGGCTCTGGCCACCGGTGCGTCGTACCTCACTAATCCCAACCGTCCCAGTGGTAGCCGGCCGCGAGATCAGGCGGTCAGTTCGGCGCGCAACGAAGACGGAATCAGCGGCTCGTCGAGCAACCGGCCGAACCGCTCGGTCGGGCCGACGTCCGCAGGCCGATCCTCCAGCCAGGTTCGCAGCAGGCGGTAACCCTCGACGTAGGTGCTGGTGTAGGCGCGCCACAGCGGAGAGGACAGGAACCTCAGCGACTGCCGTGCCCGGGTGTCGTCGACCAAAAGCCAGCGCTGCAGGAACGCCGCCACATCGTCGACATCCCGATGCTCGTCGTGCAGCATCAGCGCGGCGTCCTGGCGGACCTCGGCCAGCGCCGCTCGCGCCTGCGAGAGCGCCTCGGCGCGCTCCCCGTCGAACCGCAGGCCGAGGTCCGCGTAAATCTCCGCCGCCCAGACACCCCAGCCCGGGCCCACCGCAGCATGCAGGGCCAGATCGGCCAGCCCTTCAGCCATCAGGCACTGCGGTGTGTTCACCAGAAATATCGTCTGCTCGCCGTGGCCGAGACCGGCGACCAATCCGGCTTCCTTTCGGCAGTGCTCAGTGTGGTGGCCCGGGTAGGACTCATGCGCCACCAGGCCGGGAAGGTTGGACATCTGCTGCTTGAGATCGGCATTGATGGCCACCGTCGAGCGGTAGTCGCCCTCGTAGTAGTTGAAACCCGACCACGGCTTGTCGGTCACCACCTCGTAGACCACGGTCTCGGTGTCGGGCAGCGGGTAGGTGGACCGCACGACATCGCGCAGGGCGCTGGAGAACGCGCGGACGCAGTCCTCGAGACGGTCCGCGGGTATCTCGTCGGCCCGGCGGTCAGCCTCCATCCGTTCGACCAGCCCACCGGTGCCGCCGAGCACCTCGTCGATGCGGGCGTGGGCGGCGCGGTAGCGATCCGGTTCTCCCCGGCTGATCTCCACGTCGAAGTAATGGCGCACCTCGTCGACGAATCCGATGTCCTCGCCGGCGAAGCGCCGACCGGCGCAGCCAAGCGCCCGCAGATGGGCGGCAATGAAGTCCGCTCGCTGATCGGTGAACCCCCCGCCGGGATCCGAGCTGCGCGGAACCCCGCTTAGCCCAGCCAGCAGTCGGTCGGCCTGCCGCGCCAGCCCGGCCGGCTCGGGGGCGGGCTCATCGGCCACCTGCCGACGTAGCCGGGGGTCGCCGGTGAAGGCGTCCACGTAGCCTTCCTCGATGCGGTCGAACCGCAAGCCGAGCAATAGGTATTCGTCAATGAGGTGGTCGGGCTCCATGGCATCCACGCTAACTGCAACACTTGTCCTATGGCGCGGCTGAGCGAACCCAGCCCCTACGTGGAGTTCGATCGGGCTGCGTGGCGGGCCCTGCGGATGTCGACTCCGCTCAAGCTCACCGAGGAGGAACTGGTCGGCCTACGCGGAATCGGCGAGCAGATCGACCTGCTCGAGGTCGAAGAGGTCTACCTGCCGCTGGCCCGGCTGATCCACCTGCAGGTGGCCGCCCGACAAGGCCTGTTCGCCGCAACCTCGGAGTTCCTCGGCGAACCCCGGCAGAATCCAGACCGGCCGGTGCCCTTCGTCATCGGCGTCGCCGGCAGCGTCGCGGTCGGCAAGTCGACCACCGCGCGTGTATTGCAGGCTTTGCTGTCCCGGTGGGAGGACCACCCCCGGGTTGACCTTGTGACCACCGACGGTTTCCTTTACCCCAACACCGAGCTGGCCCGGCGAAACCTCATGCACCGCAAAGGATTTCCGGAAAGTTATGACCGGCGCGCACTGATGCGGTTCGTCACGTCGGTGAAGTCAGGATCAGATCAGGTGTGCGCGCCGGTGTACTCACACCTGATCTACGACATCGTGGCCGACGACAAACATGTCGTCACCCACCCCGACATCCTGATCCTCGAGGGCCTCAACGTCCTGCAGACCGGTACCCGACTGATGGTCTCGGACCTGTTCGACTTCTCGGTGTATGTCGATGCCCGCATCGAGGACATCGAACAGTGGTATGCCGAACGGTTCCTGGCCATGCGCGCGGGCGCCTTCGCCGACCCGGCGTCGCACTTCCATCATTACTCCAGCCTGACCGACCAGCAGGCGGCCAGCGCGGCCCGTGACATCTGGCGAACCATTAACCGCCCCAACCTGATTGAGAATATCCTCCCCACCCGTCCGCGGGCCACGCTGGTGCTGCGCAAGGACGCCGATCACTCCATCAACCGGCTGCGTCTCCGCAAGCTCTGACACTCAGACAAGCGACGACTAAGCGCCGAAGCGCCGATGTCGGCGGCTGTAATCGCGCAGCGCCCGCAGGAAGTCCACGCGGCGGAAGTCCGGCCAATGCGCCTCGGTGAACCACATCTCCGAATATGCGCTCTGCCACAGGAGGAATCCGCTCAACCGCTGCTCGCCGGACGTCCGGATCACCAGGTCCGGGTCAGGTTGGCCGGAGGTATAGAGGTTCTCCGAAATGCCGTCCACGGTGACGGCCTCGATGAGTTGCTCGGCGGAGGCACCGTTGGCAACCTCCTTGCCCAGCAGTGCGCGGACGGCGTCGACGATCTCCTGACGCCCCCCGTAGCCGACGGCGACGTTGACATGAAAGCTGCCGCTGGCCCCAGCCGTAGAGTCCACCGCATCGCGCAGTCGGCGGGCCGCTTGTTCGCCGAGAAGTTCCAGATCGCCGACGGTGCGCACGGTCCACCGGTTGGCCGGCGCACAGATCTGCTCGACCACCTCGGTGATGATCTCGATGAGGGCCGTCAGCTCATCGGTGTCGCGCTGCAGGTTCTCGGTCGAGAGCAGATAGACCGTCGCCATCTCGATGCCGGCTTCGTCGCACCACCGCAGCATCTCGGCGATCTTCGCGGCTCCCACCCGGTAGCCGTAGCTGACATCGTCGTAGCCCGCATCACGGGCCCAGCGCCGGTTGCCGTCGCACAGCACCGCGATATGACGCGGAAGTGCGGATTTCGAGAGTGCGAGTTCTTGCCGCAACCGCATTTCGTAGAGCCGGTAGGCCGGCTCCTTGAGTCGCGGCGGAATGAGCTCCACGACAACCCAGACTACTGTGGCCGTGTGGAGGCAGTGGGGGCGCAGGCCCTCCCGGCGGTAACGGAGATCGCGATGACCACGGGGACCGAGGCCGAGGACTTTCCCGAAGCCGTCGTCGACGGGGTCGCCGAGTTCCTGGGAAAGCCGCGGGCCCGCGGCTGGATTCACGTGTACTCGGCGTTCATCGCGGCCGTCGCCGGAGCGGCACTGGTCTCGGCGTCCTGGTCGGCCCAGTCCAACCGGGCCGGAATAGCCACTCTGATCTACACCCTGACATTGGTGGCGATGTTCGCGGTCAGTGGTGCCTACCACCGCGTGCACTGGCGCTCAGCAACCGCCCACAAGTGGATGAAGCGACTCGACCACTCGATGATCTTCGTCTTCATCGCCGGCAGTTACACCCCGTTCGCCCTGCTGGCCCTGCCCGAACAGGATGGTTGGCTGCTGTTCTGGATCGTGTGGGCTGGCGCATTGGCCGGGGTCGTGCTGAAGATGTTCTGGCCCTCGGCGCCACGCTGGGTCGGGGTTCCGCTGTATCTGCTGTTGGGCTGGGTCGCGGTGTGGTTCATCGGGCCGATCATGAACGGCGCCGGTCTGGCGGCGGTGATTCTTTTGATCGTCGGCGGGGTGCTGTACAGCATCGGCGGGGTGCTCTACGCACTCAAATGGCCTAACCCGTGGCCGACGACATTCGGCCACCACGAGTTCTTCCACGCCTGTACCGCGGTAGCGGCCATCTGCCACTACATCGCCATCTGGCTCGCGGTTTTCTGAGCTACTGCAGCGGCGTCACGTAGGCCGGTGACCAGTAGGCCTTCATCGAGGTGATCTTGCCCTCGGAGTTGAAAACCATCACGTCGATCGGTTCGATACGCATCTTGCCCCCGTCGCCACCAACGGTGATGGCGAACATGAACGCCGCCTCGTGGCCGGCCACCCGAAGAGCATGCAATTCCGTTGCGCGCGGGATGTTCTCGATGTTCTTGTAGAAACCGTGGATGGCCTGGCGGCCGATGTGCACCTCGCCGCCGCCTACCGGATCCTCGACGGTGGCATCTTCGGCATAGAGCGCCGCGATCTCATCGGCGGTCCCGGTGGCAACGAGTTCGAGATAGCGATTGACGGCATTGGTGATGTCTTCGACGCTGACCATGGCGCCACGCTACACGGGCACCCCGAGCGCCGCGGACAGTTCCGCCGCGGTTGTCACCGGCAGGTCGCATACCGTGCCGCGGCAGATATAGCCGGCGTCGACGCCACGCACCCGGTCACGCCCGGCCAGCAGCGGCATCGAATCCGCCGGGCCACCGACGACGATCGCCCCACCGGGTGCCAATCGGCGTGCCGCGGCAAGCAACTCCGAGTCCTGACCCGAGCAGGCGACCGCGACTTGGATCGGGCCCCGCACCGCGGCCTCGGCCACGGCCAACCAGTGTCCGGATCCCCGCGGCGCCCGCGCCAGTAGCGGCGAGTGGGCCAGCAGCGTGGCGGCGGCGGCTTCGCGGTAGCGGCTAGCGCGGTCGGCGTCGACGAGATGGGCGGCCGCCAGCAGTGCCTCGGCGATCGACGACGCCCCCGACGGAGTCGCCCCGTCCATCGGATCGGCGGGACGCACCATCAGTTGTTCGGCGTCATCGGCGGTGTCGAACCACCGGCCGGGCCGGTCGGAATCGGCGAAGTGCACCAGGGCCATGTCAATCAGCCCGGTGGCCGACGTCAGCCACGACTCATCACCATCGTGTTGATAGAGCGTCAGCAGACCGGTGGCCAGCATCGCGTAATCCTCCAGGATCGCCGCGCTGTCCCCGACCCGACCGCCGAGACTCGCCCGGCGCAGTCGGCCGTCGGCCAGATGCAGATCGAGCAGCGTTAGCGCGCACCGGCCGGCCGCCTCGATCAGGTTGCGGTCCCCCAGTGCGACTCCGGCCTCAACCATCGCGGTGATCGCAAGACCGTTCCACGCGGTGACGATTTTGTCATCGCGCGGCGGCTGCGGACGGGTCAGCCGCACCGCCAGCAACATCGAACGCACCCGCGCGAAACGGTCGGCCTGATCCGGCAGCGGATCACTATCGGCTGGCAATTGCAGTACGGAGCTTCCGTGCTCGAACGTTCCGGCGTCGGTAACACCGAAAACAGTTGCGGCCCAACGTCCGTCGCCATCACCGAGCACATCGCGCAGCTGCCTGGGCGTCCACACGTAGGTGGAGCCCTCCGATCCGGCGGCGTCAGCGTCCAACGATGAGGTGAACATCCCGCCGTCGCCCAGATCACCGATGATGAATGCCGCCGTCTCTGCAGTGATACGGCGAGCCAGCGGGTCATCTGTGCGCCGGGCCCAGTGCGCGTACACGCGCAATAGCAGCGCGTTGTCGTAGAGCATCTTCTCGAAGTGCGGCACCACCCACTGCGCGTCGACGCTGTAGCGGGCGAAACCGCCGGCGAGTTGGTCGTAGATACCGCCGCGCGCCATCGCCGTGCAGGTGCGCCGCACCGTATCGACCGGCGCCACCGCACCGGTCCTCTCAAAGTTCCGCAGCAGCGCTTCCAGCAGAGCCGAGGGCGGAAACTTCGGTGCCGGCCCAAAGCCGCCACGGGCGGTGTCCTCATCGCGCAGCACCGATTCGACGGCCTGATCACACAGCGCGGGCGCTACCTCGATCCCATCGCCGGATAGTCCGGCAGCCATCCGGCGAAGTTCGCCCGTGATGTGATCGGAAGCCTGTTCAACCTCGCCGCGGCGCTCCCGCCAGGTTTCGGCCACCGCCCCGAGCAGTTGCAGGAACTGCGGTTTGGGGTAATAGGTTCCGCAGAAGAACGGCCGACCGTCCGGGGTGAGGAAACACGTCATCGGCCAACCGCCGTGCCCAGTCAGCGCCACGGTGGCGTTCATGTACACCGCGTCGAGGTCGGGGCGTTCCTCCCGGTCGACCTTGATGCACACGAACTCGTTCATCACCGCCGCCACCGACTCGTCTTCGAACGACTCATGTGCCATGACATGACACCAGTGACAGGCCGCATATCCGATGGACAGCAGGATCGGCACGTCGCGACGGACCGCGTCGGCGAGCGCGTCGGCGCTCCACTGCTGCCAGTGCACCGGGTTGTCGGCGTGCTGGCGCAGATATGGACTGGTCGCCGCGGCGAGGGTGTTACCCACCGGGTTCACCCGGGCGCTCCGGGGTGTCGGCGGCGGCGGACTCGGCGCCAGCGCCGTCGGCGGACTCGGCGCCAGCGCCGGCGGCGTCCCGTTGATCGTCGGTTGCGCCGTCGGCACCATCAAGTCCGTCGAAGCTCGCCGGGATCTTCCTCAGGTGCCGGTTCATCGACCACACCAGAGCGAACACGCTGAACAGCAAGAGCACCACGATGAGCAGACCAACCGGACTGGCCTTGCCGAAATCGGGTCCGGTCTTCGTCGGGTCCTCGGCCAGCAGTGTGGTCAGGGTCTGGATGAGTCGAAAATCCAGGCTCACTCGAAGACCTCGATTCCGGCGAAGAGATCGTCTTCGGGTAATTCCGCGGGTACCCGGGAGCGGGCCAACTCGAACTCCTCGGTCGGCCAGAGCCGATGTTGCCATTCCAGTGGCGTCTCGAAAAACCAACCCGCCGGGTCGATCTGGGTGGCGTGCGCCCGCAGAGCGTCATCGCGCCGGCTGAAGTGTTCGGCGCAGCGCACCCGCGTGGTGACGCGGGCCGAGAGCGCGTCGTGCTCGGGATCCCAGTTCTCCAGCCACCGCGCGAATGGCCCTTCTCGACCGTTTTTGGCGAACTCGTCCTGCAACGTCTGCATCCGTTGACGGATGAAGCCGTGGGTGTAGTACAGCTTGGGCACCGCCCACGGCGGCCCGGCCTCGGGGTGAAGTTCATGGTCGGCGGCGGCCTCGAAGGCGGCTACCGAAACCTGATGGCAGCGAATGTGATCGGGGTGCGGATAACCGCCGTTCTCGTCGTAGGTCGTCATCACGTGCGGCCGGAACTCGCGGATCAACCGCACCAGCCTGGCCACCGGTTCGTCCAGCGGTACCAGTGCGAAGCAGCCCTCTGGCAACGGTGGCGGCGGGTCGCCTTGCGGCAGGCCGGAGTCGACGTATCCGAGCCAGCGGTGTTCGACACCGAGAATCTCGGCGGCCCTGGCCATCTCGTCACGCCGAACATCGGCGATGCGATCGCGCACATCGGGAAGGTCCAGTGCCGGATTGAGGATGTCGCCGCGTTCGCCGCCGGTCAGGGTGACCACCAGAACCCGGTCGCCCTCGTCGGAATAACGCGCCATCGTCGCCGCACCCTTGCTGGACTCGTCGTCCGGGTGGGCGTGAACCGCCATCAACCGCCGTTCGGTCACATCTTTCCTCTACGTGTTCTCACCGCCGCCCGTTACGGCCGGCCATTGTCGTGGACCCCATAGTTGTGGTGGACCAGTAGTTGTTGCGGACCCCATAGTTCCATCAGGGGCAGGGGTGCCCGCAATCCCGGTCACTGCCGGCAGGCACACTGCACCCATGGCCGAGACGCCCGTGGCTTCGTCGCGGTACGGCCGGTCGCCCATGACACCGGTCAAGCGGCGCCGGTTGACGATTGCGCTGACCACACTGGCCGTCGTGGCAGGAGTGGCCGTAGCGGCGACCACCTATCAGCGCTTCGAGGGCACTGCCGTCGAGGGCAAAACCGGTGCGTTTGACGTTCTCGACGAACAGACCGTATCGGTCACGATCAGCGTCACGCGTGATAACCCGGCAATCCCGGTGGTGTGTATCGTGCGAGCGCGCTCTCACGACGGTGCCGAGACCGGCCGGCGGGAGGTCCTGATCGGGCCTTCTGAAGCCAAGACCGTGCAGGTCACCGCTACCGTCACGGCATACCGGCAGCCATTCGTCGGCGATATCTACGGCTGCGGCACCGACATTCCGCGTTATCTACGCGCGCCGTAGGCCGAACCGGCCGCATCCCGGAAGCGCAGAAACGAAAAGTACGCCCACGGCGCCGGTGCTACAATTCGGGTCACTACACGGTTCCTGCTGGGAGCCGTGTATTGCTGCATTAGCGCGACCGTGCCCTTGGATACGGTTCGTGGCTTTCCGAAGGCGGCGATACACGCGGGACCAGACCGCAGTTCCCGGCAGCGGCTGATGACTGCACCGCAGACATCGCGGAACACATGATTGAGGAGCGCGACGAGATGAGCGATACCCAGGTGGTTTGGCTGACCCAGGAGTCCTACGACCGACTCAAGGCCGAACTCGACCAGTTGATCGCCAACCGTCCGATCATCGCGGCCGAGATCAACGACCGCCGCGAAGAGGGCGATCTGCGGGAGAACGGCGGCTACCACGCCGCGCGTGAGCAGCAGGGCCAGGAAGAGGCCCGAATCCGCCAGTTGCAGGAATTGCTCAACACCGCAAAGGTCGGCGAGGCTCCCAAGCAATCCGGTGTGGCCCTGCCCGGTTCGGTCGTCAAGGTCTACTACAACGGCAAGAAGACCGATACCGAGACGTTCCTGATCGCCACCCGCCAGGAAGGCGTGGGCGATGGCAATCTCGAGGTGTACTCGCCCAACTCCCCAATCGGCGCGGCACTGCTCAACGCCAAGGTAGGTGACAAGCGCACCTACACGGTTCCCAATGGCAGCACCGTCGAGGTCACGCTGGTCAGCGCCGAGCCGTATCACGCCTAGTCCGTCGGACACCCATGGCGCGTATCGCCGAGGATCTGCTGCTACTTCTGCTTGACAATTCCTCTGCGCAGCCGCAGTTAGACCGCTCCCGGCTCACCCGGGTGCTCGCCGCAGCGGTGATCCTCGACCTTTCCTACGACTGCCGGGTCCGTCCCGCGCTTCCGACCGAACCGGTGGAAGCCGGGCGGCTACTCGCACTCGAAGGCCCGGTCCCACTGGATCCGGCCGTGCGGCCGACCTTGGCGCTGCTGGCACAGGGGCCGATCACCCCGGCCGCGGCGCTCGCCAAGATTCGCAAACATGCCGAAGACGATGTGCTCGATCAACTACTGCGGACGGGCCAGATCCACCAGGTCGGATTGTCGTCACATCGGTTGCGCCGCAACACCTATGCGTGGCCGGTGAAGAACCGCAGCCGCGTCGATGCCGTCCGCTACGCTCTGCAAACGGCGCTGTCTGGCCAACGCCGGCCCGATGCGGTCACCGCGGCACTCATCGGCCTGTTGCATCGGATCGGCGGCCTGGCCGCCGTACTGGATATCAGCGACGAGGGCCTGCGCCGGGCCGGTGAAATCACTGTCGGCCACTGGGACGCCGGATCGAACACCGCTGAGGTGAACCTCGCACTGACCGCCGCCGCGGTGCTGCCGGCCCTAGATTAGGGCGTCGCGCAGATCTGCGAGCAGATCGGCCGGATCCTCAATGCCCACCGACAGCCGGACCAAATCGTCGGGAACCTCAAGCTGCGAGCCAGCCGTCGATGCGTGCGTCATCGCACTGGGATGTTCGATGAGTGACTCCACTCCGCCCAGCGACTCGGCGAGGATGAAAATCTCTGTGCGAGAACACAGTTTGCGCGCCGCCTCCGCACCACCACTCATCCGAACCGACACCATGCCGCCGAAACCGCGCATCTGCCGGGCGGCGACGTTGTGACCGGGGTGCCCGGCCAGACCGGGGTAGAGCACCTGACTCACCGCCGAATGTCCGGCGAGGAAGGCGGCGACCTGTACTGCGTTGTCGCAGTGTCGCTGCATCCGCAACTCCAATGTCTTGAGCCCGCGCATCGTCAGATAGACATCGAACGGACCGGGTACCGCGCCGGCGCCGTTCTGCAGGAACGCGAACTTGGTGTCGAGTTCCTCGCTGTCGGTCACCAGCGCACCACCCACCACATCGGAATGCCCACCGATGTACTTTGTCGTCGAGTGCAGCACGATGTCGGCACCCAGGGTCAACGGTTGTTGCAATGCGGGTGAGGCAAAGGTGTTGTCCACCAACACCAATGCCCCTGCGGCATGGCCGATCTCGGCGACCGCGACGATATCGACGATCGACAGCAGCGGATTGGTGGGCGTCTCCACCCAGATCATCCGAGTGTCGGCAGTGATCGCCGCCCGTACCGCGTCGAGGTCGGACAGATGCACCGGCGTGTGGTGCACACCCCACTCTCGGAAGACCTTGTCGATCAGACGGAAGGTACCGCCGTAGGCATCGTCGGGGATCACGATGTGGTCGCCGGGTCGCAGCACCGCCCGCAGTGCGCAATCGGTGGCGCCCATCCCGGAACTGAACGCGCGGCCGAAGCGGCCATCCTCGACCGCGGCCAGTACCGACTCCAGCGCCGCTCGGGTGGGATTGCCGGTGCGGGCGTACTCGAAGCCGCCGCGCAGACCTCCGACCCCGTCCTGGGCGAACGTGCTGCTGGCATAGATCGGCACGTTGACGGCCCCGGTGGCCGGGTCCGGGCGGTAGCCGGCGTGAATCGCCTTGGTGGCGAAGCCGTGTCGGCGGTGGGTATCAGACATCGCCGTCGAGCCTAAACTCCCCGACGTCGATGTGGCTACGCGGTCGCCGGAGCCACCGAGCCGCCACTGAGGCGACGGTAGCTGTACACCAGGAACAGGTAGGCGACCGGGATTGTGACCAACAGACCGACGCCGCACAGAGCGAACCCGACGATGTGCAGCAATACGAAGGTCAGAAACGCCAGTAGAACGGAACCGAAGTTCTTTTTGACGATGTCGATACTCGTCCGGATCCCGTCGATCGGCGACAGATTGCGGTCAACGATCGCGACGGTGCTGAACCAGGTGAACACCAAGACTGCGAGGCCCGGCAGGATGCATGCAAACAGACCAACGAGGGCCAGAATGTCGACGATCAGCGACGCGACGATGACCGCGACGACGTTGCGGGGCCGGAAGAAGGATCCGATCGACACCGGCTGTCCGTTGGCGATATCCAGTAACCCGCCGTAGCCGGCCGATGCAATGCCGCCTTTGACAAGGATCTGAACGATGGTGGACAGGATCGTCACGGCTAAACCGACACCGGTCAGGGTCGGCGTCGCCGTTTCGAAAACACCGTCCGCGGTGTCGAAGGCCGTGAAGGTCTCGGGTGAGACCGCTTGCAGCACCGTCTGGCTCACCCAGCTCAGAAGAAGGCCGATCAGCCAGAACACCAGGGTCGCCACCACCAGTGGCGCCGCATTCTTGATGAACTTTTGCCAGGCCCAGGTCAACCCTTCGCCGACGCTGTACCCAGTCGCGGGCGCGCCGTAGCCGGGCGGAGGCGGGAAGTAGCCCCCGTCCCCGGGCGGTGGCGGTGGGTAGGAACCGGCCGGCGGCGGTGGGTAGGAACCGGGCGGTGGGTAGGAACCGGGCGGCGGGTAGGAACCGGGCGGCGGGTACGCGCCCTGCGGCGGGGGGCCCCATCCCGGCGGCGGACCGTAACCGGGACTCGGCGGCGGAAAGCTCCCCGGCGGCGGATAGTTCCCGGGCGGCGGCGGATAGTCACCCGCCGGCGGGAAGTTGCCGGGCGGTACGGGCGGTTCGGTCACGGGGCTCCCCACGTCAGGATTGATGCGGTTCAACCCTACCGTGTCAACGTCGTCGGGGCCCTTCTGAGAGATAGCCGAGAAGGTCGTGGCGGGTGATCACGCCGACGGGTTTGCCGCCCTCGACCACCATCACCGCGTCGACGTCGCGCAGCACCTTGGCCGCCGCACTGACCTGATCACCCGCGCCGATGAGCGGCAGTGGCGGGCTCATATGCAGGGCGACGGCGTCGATCAGTTGGGCACGGCCCTCAAACACCGCCGAGAGCAGTTCACGTTCGGACACGCTGCCGGCCACCTCGCCGGCCATCACCGGCGGTTCGGCTCCGACCACCGGCATCTGCGACACTCCGTACTCTCGCAGGATCCCAATGGCGTCCCGAACCGTCTCCGACGGGTGGGTGTGCACCAGGTCGGGCAGGCCCCCGGATTTGCCGCGCAGCACGTCGCCGACGGTCGGTTCGGGCAGCGTGCCGTCCAGAGGCGTCCGCAGGAATCCGTAGGACGACATCCAGGAGTCGTTGAAGATCTTCGACAGGTAGCCGCGTCCGCCGTCGGGCAATAACACCACGATGAGCGCGCCCGGCCCAGCCTCGGCGGCCACCCGCAATGCCGCGACGGCTGCCATCCCGCAGGAGCCACCGACCAGCAGGCCCTCCTCGCGGGCCAACCGTCGCGTCATATCAAACGAATCGTCATCGGAGACCGCGATGATCTGATCGGCCACAGCCGGGTCGTAGGCCGCGGGCCAGAAGTCCTCGCCGACGCCCTCCACCAGATAGGGCCGACCGGTGCCGCCGGAGTACACCGAACCCTCCGGGTCGGCGCCGATGACCTTGACCCGCCCGCCGGACATCTCCTTGAGGTAGCGCCCGGCGCCGGTGATGGTTCCGCCGGTGCCCACACCCGCCACGAAGTGGGTGACCTTGCCATCGGTGTCGGCCCATATCTCCGGGCCGGTGGTCTCGTAGTGGCTCGCCGGGCCGTTGGGGTTGGAGTACTGATCGGGCTTCCATGCACCGTCGATCTCAGCGACGAGTCGATCGGAGACACTGTAGTAACTGTCCGGGTGATCCGGCGGGACGGCCGTCGGGCACACCACCACCTCAGCACCGTAGGCGCGCAACACATTTCGCTTGTCCTCGCTGACCTTGTCCGGGCAGACGAACACACACCGGTAACCGCGGCGCTGGGCCACCAGTGCCAGGCCAACACCGGTATTTCCCGAAGTCGGCTCGACGATCGTGCCGCCGGGCATGAGCTGACCGCCGGCCTCAGCGGCATCGATCATCTTGATCGCGATCCGGTCCTTGGAACTGCCGCCCGGGTTGAGGTACTCAACCTTGGCCGCCACCACCCCGGCGCCCTCGGGAACCACCGAGTTCAGCCGGACCAGTGGTGTGTTGCCGATCAGCTCACTGACGTGCTGCGCGATTCGCATACCTACATCGTGTCAGGTGTGTGGCGCGGATGCGGTCCGCCCCTGACCGCGGCGACCGAAAAGCCCGGACGTCAGCCCCCGTGGCCGGCGCGTTGCCCCCGCGCCCGGCGAAACGGCAGCCGTTCCACGACCACCACCAACAGGGCACCGACCGCCAGTCCGACCAGCGCCGAGGCCGCGGTGTTGACGGTCCAGGCGAGCACGGCACCGACGGCGGGCACCCCGTGGACCAGTTCCTCAAGCCGGTGCACGAGATGGTAGGGAGCGGACCAACCAAGCTCGTCGAATCCAACCAGCAGAATGTGCCCGCCGACCCACAGCATGGCAGCGGTGCCGATGACCGAGAGCCAGTTCAGAACCTTGGGCATACCGGCCACCAGCAGCCGGCCCAGACGCTGGGACCGTGGTGACGGACGCTCGGCCAGCTTCAGACCCACATCGTCCATCTTCACGATGAGCGCAACCACCCCGTACACCACCGCGGTAATACCCACGGCAACGACCGCCAAGATCACCCCCCTGGACACCACCGGTTCAGTGATGACCTCTTTGAGCGCGATCACCATGATCTCGGCCGACAGGATGAAATCAGTGCGGATCGCGCCCGCGATCATCGTCGACTCAGCTTCGGGTCCGACCTGTACTGCCGGCACGTGATGATCGTGGTCGTCGTGTCGCAGTGCGTGAATGATCTTGTGGGCGCCCTCGTAGGCCAGGAAACACCCGCCGAACATCAGGATCACTTCGACCACCACCGGAGCGACAGCGCTGAGCAACAGAGCCGCGGGCAGGATGAAGAGCAGCTTGTTGCGCAACGAACCGGTCGCGATGCGCCGGATGATGGGCAGTTCGCGTTCAGCGGCAAGCCCACGCACATAGGCGGGGGTGACTGCGGTGTCGTCGACGACGACGCCAGCCGCCTTCAGGCTGGCGCGACCTGCGGCCGCGGCCACATCATCGACTGAAGCGGCGGCCAGCTTAGCCAGCGCGGCGACATCGTCGAGCAGTCCCACGAGACCGCCTGCCATCCCCGCTCCTCCGTTGCGGTGTCACTCGTGCTTGAGTCTACTGGCCGATCATCGCCCTGCTCAGCCGGCGGCGCCGGGCTTATTGCTCAGCCGGTGGCTTCGCGGATGTACTCACCGATCTGTCGCAGCGAGCGGGTGGCTTCCGGTATCAGCGGCGCCGCCATCTGGAAGTCGTGGATCTGGCCCGGCCACACCCGCACTTCGGTCGGCACCCCGGCCGCGGCCAGCCGCCGAGCCGCCAAACGGGCGTCGTGCAGCAAGACCTCCGAGCCCGAGACGTGGATCAGCGTCCGCGGCAGGCCCGGCTCGATATTGTCCAACGGTTCGTAGACACCTTCCGGTACCCCGTCGACGATATTCTTCGCGGCCGCGCGCGCAACCAGAGCGACAAGCGCATGGAAAGCCTTGGGCGGGAACATCGCATCGCTGTAGATATTCGGGTGGGCGAGCTTGGGATCCTTCTCCAGCTGCAGCAGTGGAGACAGCGCCACCATCGCCGCAGGCGTCTCGCCTTCGGCTTGCAGTCGCTGCGCCAGCGCCATCGCAAGGTACCCGCCGGCCGAATCGCCGGCCAACACGATCTGTTCGGGTTGGTAGCCACGCAACCGCAGCCATCGGTATCCGTCATAGCAGTCGTCGATGGCCATCCCGATGGTGTGTTTCGGAATCAACCGGTAGTCGACAACCAGCACCGGCGAGTCGGCGTACTTCGACAGTGCACCCGCGAGACGGCTGTGGGAGTTCACCCCGCACGTCAGGAAAGCCCCGCCGTGAAAATAGAGCACGACTCGGCGGCGGCCATCGGCGGGTAGCACCCCGGGCGCCCGGACCAATTGGGCCGAAGCGTTGGGCAACCCGACCGTAGCGCGCACAGTGCCCGGTGACGGCAGCAGTGCGCGGGCGACGTAGTCCACAACACCGAATGGCCAGGGCCAGTGCGGAACATGACTGAGCACCGCCAGTGCCGGCCACATGGTGGCGCGAGCGCCGATAGAGACCAGTCGAGCCGCGAGGCCGGGGCCGTCCTCGATGATCTCGACCGGGGCACCATCGCTGACCGGGTAGCGCCGGGGTCGCGCGGGTGCGATCGGAACCTTATGTGCGGTTGCCGGGGAAACCTTGCTGGGTGCGGTCATGGTCAACACTCCCTCCGCAGTTGTAGTGCCGTGCCGTCGTAGTGCCGTGCCGGGCCCGTCGGCCGATCGAATTGCAGCTAACGGGTAACGGGGAATTCAGCTTGACAGCTGTGACACAGACCACAACTTCCGAAGCGATTTCTTTCCGTATCCGATACCCGTCCGTAACCGAAAAACCCTGTTAACGGGCCAGACTGACACCCGTGGCCAGATGGCTCGGGACCACCAAGGCGCTAGCCGTGGCGGGAGTGCTCGCCTCGACCGGTGGTGCCGTCGTGGGCGCCCGCAACTTATTGACCGGTCAGGCCGAACAGGCCCGCAACGTCATTCCCAAAGCCTGGGACATCCCACCCCGCGCTGACGGCATCTACGCACCCGGCGGCGGAGGAGTCCGCCGGTGGGAGCGCGGCGCGCCGTTCGACATTCACCTGATGATCTTCGGGGACTCCACCGCCACCGGTTACGGCTGTACCGACGCCGAAGATGTACCTGGCGTGCGGATCGCACGCGGACTGGCCGAGCAGTCCGGCGGATTGGTTCGGTTGGCGACGAAGGCCATCGTCGGGGCATCGTCGAAAGGACTGTCCGGTCAGGTCGACGCCATGATGGTCGCTGGGCCTCCGCCGGATGCCGCGGTAATCATGATCGGCGCCAATGACGTCACCGCACTCAATGGCATCGGGCCTTCGGCGCGCCGACTCGGTGCCGCGGTCCAGCGGCTTCGGTCCACCGGCGCGACGGTGGTTGTCGGCACCTGCCCGGATCTGGGTGTCATCGGCGCCATTCCGCAACCGCTGCGGTGGACGGCCCGATCACTGGGCCTGAGGCTCGCCCGCGCTCAAACCGCCGAAGTGCGCGCTGCCGGCGGAGTGACGGTGCCACTGGCCGATTTGATGGCGCCGCACTTCCAGAACGATTCCGAGGTGATGTTCTCCGAGGATCGCTACCACCCTTCGGCGGTGGGCTACGCACTGGCGGCAGAGCAGTTGTTGGTCGCATTGCGCGACGCACTCGAGGATTAGTCTCTTATCGCTCGCGTTTTTCATCGACGAAGGACGCCAGCGTCGCGGCGATCTTCTGCACGGTGTCGAGATTTCGGGTTGCCACAGCGATCACCAGATCGAAAAGTTCGTCGTCGGTTGCCGTGATGCGGTGGTCATTGAGTTCGTAGAACAATTCCAGTGCCGCGAGCGACAGACGCTTGTTGCCGTCCAACAGGGCATGATTGACCGCCAACGACTGGAACAGCGCCGCGGCCTTCTCGTGAAAGGTCGGGTAAGCGTCTTGCCCGAAGGCGGTGGCCTGCGGCCGCGCTAATGCCGATTCCAGCAAGCCATAGTCGCCCACCGTGAATCCGCCCCTGTCCGCAAGCGCCATGAGGTCATCCAGCGCCAGATACTCCGTCATGCATCGGACAGGCGGCGGAACAGATCGCCGCGATCGGTGAAGATCCGTTCGATGATCTCGTCGCGGCGCGCGGTGCGGCGGTCCAGGTAATCATCGACGGCCTTCAGCACGGCGGAATGCATGGACACACCGTCGCGTTCGGCGGCGGCGCGCAGTTTCGCGGTCTGCTCGTCGGACAGTCTCAGTGTCATAGCCATACCGCCATGGTATCAGCGTGGTGTCACTGGCCGAGTGGAGTCGGCAAGACCAGGATGGGCTAGGTTTTTCAACAACCCCGCGTCACCGAAACAGGAGTCACCTCATGCCCGAAGCCGTCATCGTCTCCACCGCCCGCTCCCCCATCGGCCGCGCATTCAAGGGCTCGCTGGTGAGCATGCGCCCGGATGATCTGGCCACCCAGATGGTGCGTGCGGCACTGGACAAGGTGCCCGCCCTGGATCCCCACGACATCGTCGACCTGATGATGGGCTGCGGTCAGCCCGGAGGCGAGTCCGGCTTCAACATCGCCCGCGTGGTGGCAGTCGAACTCGGCTACGACTTCCTGCCCGGCGTGACGGTGAACCGGTATTGCTCATCGTCACTGCAGACCACCCGGATGGCGTTCCACGCGATCAAGGCCGGCGAGGGTGACGCCTTCATCTCCGCGGGCGTCGAGACGGTGTCGCGGTTCGCCAGCGGCAACGCCGACTCCTGGCCGGACACCCGCAACCCGCTGTTCAATGAGGCCCGCGAGCGCGCCGACGCCGCCAAGGAGGCCGGTGCCACCGCATGGACCGACCCCCGGGATCGCGGCGAACTTCCCGACGTCTACATCGCGATGGGCGAGACCGCCGAGAACGTCGCGCTGCACACCGGCATCAGCCGCGAAGACCAGGACCGCTGGGGCGTGCGCAGCCAGAATCGTGCCGAGGAGGCCATCAACAGTGGGTTCTTCGCCCGCGAGATCTCACCGGTGACGCTGCCCGACGGCACCGTCGTCAGCACCGACGACGGCCCGCGCGCAGGCACCGTGTACGAGAAGATCAGCGCCCTGAATCCGGTGTTCCGCCCCGACGGCACCGTCACCGCCGGCAATGCCTGCCCGCTCAATGACGGCGCTGCCGCGGTGGTGATCATGTCCGATACCAAGGCCAAGGCGCTGGGGCTGACACCACTGGCTCGCATCGTCTCGACCGGAGTGTCGGGGCTGTCGCCGGAGATCATGGGCCTGGGCCCGATCGAGGCGGTCAAGAAGGCGCTGGGCCACGCCAAGATGTCGATCTCCGATATCGACCTGTTCGAGATCAACGAGGCATTCGCGGTGCAGGTGCTCGGCTCAGCGCGGGAATTGGGCATCGACGAGGACAAGCTCAACGTCTCCGGTGGCGCAATCGCCCTCGGGCATCCGTTCGGCATGACCGGGGCCCGGATCACTGCGACGCTGCTGAATAACCTTGCGACGCATGACAAGACGTTCGGCATCGAGACCATGTGCGTCGGTGGCGGCCAGGGTATGGCGATGGTCGTCGAGCGGCTCAGCTGAGTCAACCGCCTACGGAAAAGGCCTCGGCGATGAGCCGAGGCCTTCCCGTCGCGCAGTAACTAGTCGTTCCGGAAGTAACTCAGCAGACGCAGGATCTCGATGTAGAGCCAGACGAGCGTCACCGTCAGGCCGAGAGCGACGCCCCAGGCGGCCTTCTCCGGCGCGCCGGCCCGAATCATCTGGTCGGCGGAGTCGAAGTCGAGCAAGAAGCTGAATGCCGCGATCCCGATGCAGACTAACGAGAAGATAATGGCCACCGTGCCACCGGAGCGGAGGCCCATGCCCTCACCGCCGCCTACGCCGAACATCCCAAGCACCAGATTGCCCAGCATCAGCACCAGCACGCCGATCATGCTGGCGACCAGCATGCGGGTGAACTTCGGCGTCACCCGGATGGCGCCGGTCTTGTAGACGACGAGCATCCCGAAGAAGACACCGATGGTGCCGAGGATGGCCTGGCCGATCATCGCCCCGGCATTGCCGCCACCGACGGTGAAGTTCGCCATCACGAAAGAGAAGGCGCCCAGGAACAGGCCTTCAAGCGCGGCGTAGCTGAGCACGATCGCCGGGTTGTCCTGCTTACGGCCGAACGTCGCGATCAGCACCAGTGCGAGCCCGCCCAGTGAGCCGACCAGCACGAACGGCATGGCCAACCCGACGTTGGACGACACCAGGAAGTAGGAGATCACCGCCACCACCGACAGCACCCCGAGGGTGATACCTGTCTTGGTGACGACGTCGTCGATGGTCATGTTCCGCGAGACACCGGCCTGCGGTGCACGGGTGGTGTAAGGATCGGTCTGGTAGCCGACCTGCTGGGTTGTACCGGCGCCGCCGGTACCGAACTGCGCGTAACCGCCCTGTTGCTTAGGCAACGAACGGAAGATCGGGTTGCTGCTTTCCCGCACTGTGGATCCTTCCAAGTGAGCCGACTAAACACTGCGCCAACGAACGTCCACCCTGATCAGTTCCCGGGAAATGCACGGGGTTTGCCGTTCGAGCGTAAGCCTACCTGCCATCCCGGTTGATGTGGCCGTCAAATTTCCTGGTAAAACTAGGACATCCAACCTTTTCACGGACGGAGAGTCCCCGGTGATCGCTGATACCGACGAGATCCTGACCCGCATCGACGGCCGGGTCGGGTTTTTGACCCTTAATCGCCCGAAGGCCATCAACTCCCTGACCCACACGATGGTCATCGCCATGGATGCCGCCCTGGCCGAATGGGCGAGGGACGACGCGGTGGATGCCGTCATCGTCTCCGGCGCCGGGGAACGGGGACTGTGCGCCGGCGGCGATGTAGTAGCGATTTACCACAGCGTGCAGGCCGACGGCGCCGAAGCCAGGCGGTTCTGGTTCGACGAGTATCGCCTCAACGCCCGCATCGCGGCGTTCCCCAAGCCCTACATCGTGCTGATGGACGGCATCGTGATGGGCGGCGGCCTCGGGATCGGGATGCACGGCAGCGTCCGGGTGGTGACCGATACCTCGAAGATCGCGATGCCCGAGGTCGGCATCGGCCTGATCCCCGACGTCGGTGGAACCATGCTGCTGTCGCGCGCACCCGGATTGCTCGGCCTGCACGCCGCGCTCACCGGGGCGCCGTTCTCCGGTGCCGACGCGATCGTGCTGGGCTTCGCCGACCACTATGTTTCACACGCCGATCTTCAGGCGTTCACCGCCGCCGTCGTCGCCGACGGGGTGGACGCGGCGCTGAGCGCCTATGCCCAACATCCACCGCCGAGTGATCTTGCCGCACAGCGGGATTGGATCGATCACTGCTACGCCGACGAGACCGTCACCGATATCGTCGCCGCGCTTCGCGGTCACGACACAGACCCGGCCAACGATGCAGCCGACCTCATCGCCACCCGCTCCCCCGTCGCACTGGCGGTCACCTTGGCCTCGATCCGCCGGGCAGCGGCGTACGACACGCTCGCGGAGACCCTGGTCACTGAGTACCGGGTGTCCTGCGCGGCAGCGCGCTCCCATGATCTGGTGGAGGGTATTCGGGCCCAGGTGGTGGATAAGGACCGCAACCCGAAGTGGTCCCCGGTGTCGCTGGCCGCAGTGACCGACGAGGATGTAGAGAGCTATTTCGCACCGGCCGATCCGGACCTGACTTTTTACGAGAGCGAGGACACGTGAGTTACGAGACCATCCTGGTGAGCCGATCGGAGCGGGTCGGCACCATCACACTGAACCGGCCGGAGGCGCTCAACGCGCTGAATAGTCAGGTGATGGCCGAAGTCACCTCTGCGGCAGCAGAATTCGATGCGGATGCCGGTATCGGCGCCATCATCATCACCGGCTCGGCCAAGGCCTTCGCGGCGGGCGCCGATATCAAGGAGATGGCCGAGCTGTCGTTCTCCGATGTCTTCGGCTCGGACTTCTTCGCTGCGTGGGGCAAACTCGCGGCCGTCCGTACGCCGCTGATCGCCGCAGTCGCCGGGCATGCACTCGGCGGTGGCTGCGAACTGGCGATGATGTGCGACGTGCTGATCGCTGCTGACACCGCCAAGTTCGGGCAGCCGGAGATCAAACTGGGCGTGCTACCGGGCATGGGCGGTTCGCAGCGGCTGACCCGCGCGGTGGGTAAGGCCAAGGCGATGGACATGATCCTGACCGGGCGCACCATCGACGCCGCCGAGGCCGACCGCATCGGCCTGGTGTCCCGGGTGGTGCCGGCCGATGACCTACTGGCCCAGGCCAACGCTGTGGCGACGACGATCTCGCAGATGTCGCGTTCGGCGTCCCGGATGGCCAAGGAGGCCGTCAACCGGGCCTTTGAGTCCTCGTTGACCGAGGGCCTGCTTTATGAACGCCGGCTGTTCCACTCGGCTTTCGCCACCGACGATCAGACCGAGGGCATGGCAGCCTTCACCGAGAAACGGGCTGCTCACTTCACCCACCGCTAAGATTCTCGGGGTGACGGTCGCCGAATCAGAACCCCTCGCGGCGAAAACCGCGGCGCCCAAACCGGATTGGTGGAAGCGTCGCTACACGTTCACCGGCACCGCCGTCGGACTGGTGTTCCTGCTGCTGTCGATGACGCCGTCGCTGCTGCCCCGGGGACCACTGTTCCAGGGAATCGTCAGCGGTGCCGCGGGTGCCATCGGTTACGGCCTCGGCGTGTTCGCGGTCTGGCTGATCAGGTTCATGCGATCCCAACCGGCCAGTAAACCGGCGCCGCGGTGGGCCTGGCCCATCTTGGTGGTGGCCGGGGCGCTCGCGCTCGGCTTCGGAGTCTTCTACTTTCACTACTGGCAGGACCATGTTCGCGACCTGATGGGCGTGCCACGGCTGCGGTGGTTCAACTACCCGCAGGCTGCAGTGCTGGCGGTTGTTTTTCTGTTCGGCTTCGTCGAGATCGGCCAACTGATCGGCAAGCTGATTCGATTCCTCGTGCGCCAACTCAATCGCGTTGCACCGCAACGAGTTTCCTTCGTCGCGGTGGTCGCGGCGTTCCTCGCGGTGTCGATCGCCCTACTCAACGGCGTCGTGGTGCGCGGCATAATGGATGTGCTGAACAAGACCTTCTCCGGCGTCAACGACGAGCTTGATCCGAACCATCCGGCTCCGAGCACGGCGCTGCGCTCCGGCGGCCCGGGTTCGCTGGCATCGTGGGAGTCACTGGGCCACCAGGGTCGTATTTTCATCCGGGGCGGCCCCACCGTCGCGCAACTCACAGATTTCAACAAAGCCCCGGCGGTCGAGCCCATCCGTGCCTACGCAGGATTGAACTCCGCCAAGGGAATTCGTGCGACCGCCGAGTTGGCGGCACGCGAACTGGAGCGCGAGGGCGGACTGAAGCGCAAAGTCATCGCGGTGGCCACCACAACGGGCACCGGATGGATCAATGCGGCCGAAGCCGACTCGCTGGAGTACATGTACAACGGCGATACCGCGATCGTCAGCATGCAGTACTCATTCCTGCCGAGTTGGCTGTCGTTTCTGGTCGACAAGGAGAACGCCCGCCAGGCCGGCCAGGCTCTTTTCGAGGCCGTCGATGCGCGGGTGCGGGCGTTACCTGAGGCACAGCGGCCCAAGATCGTGGTGTTCGGCGAGAGCCTCGGCTCCTTCGGCGGCGAGGCTCCGTTCCTGAGCCCCAACAACATCATCGCCCGAACCAACGGTGCGCTGTTCTCCGGTCCGACATTCCAGAACACGATGCGGGACAACGTCACCGTTAACCGCGATCCAGGGTCGCCGGAGTGGTTGCCCATCTTCGACGACGGCGAGAATGTGCGGTTCGCCGCGCGGGCCGACAATCTGGGCCGCCCGGATGCACCATGGGGCAACCCCCGGATCGCCTATCTGCAACACGCCTCCGACCCGATCGCCTGGTTCAATCCGGATCTGCTGTTCGCCGAACCGGATTGGTTACGTGAACCGCGCGGCTACGACGTGTCGAACGATATGAAGTGGATTCCCGTCGTGACCTTCCTGCAGGTATCCGCGGATATGGCGGTGGCGGTCGACGTACCCGATGGCCACGGACACCGTTACGTCAAAGATGTGGTCAATGCCTGGGCTGCGGTCATGCAGCCGGCGGGTTGGACGACGGAGAAAACGGAGCGCCTCCGCGGCATGGTCACCCAGGACTACCCGCAATGACTAACAGGGGTTGCTCCATCATCGTCGCCAGCGTTGCATAGATTGACTCTCATGCTCCGGAATCGATATCGCTTCCCCCGCGGCTCGGTGGTACTGGTCACGGCTGCGGTCGCCCTGCTCGCGGGCTGCTCCACCGGGGGCGGCTCACGGACTGATTCACCGGTTCATGCACCCTCCGCCGCGCAGCCCGACACAGCGACCGGCGGCCAACCCGTCGGCGTGTCACCCGGTGGCGTGACCACCCGTATCGACATCCCGGCGCAGTCCACCGAAGAGCAGTATGCCCAGGCCTGCCTGGCCGCCAAGGAGTGGATGACGGCCAAGGGCGGCGATCCACACACCATGGTGGAGCCGTACCTCAGGGAGGTTCAGGCGTCGGTCTCCAGTGGCCCGGCCACGTTCAGGAAGACGTGGGCCGAGTTGAGCCAGCCCGAGCAGGCCGCGGTGATCATCGCGGTCCAGGCCGCCGCCGACGGCGGCTGCTGATGGCCGAATCACGCCGACCGGAATAGCGACGATTACGCGATGGCTACACGTGTGGCGCTCGCACTCGGCAGCGGTGGCGCGCGGGGCTACGCCCACATCGGCGTCATCAACGAACTGCGCAGCCGCGGCTATGAGGTGGTCGGCATCACCGGTTCGTCGATGGGAGCGCTGGTCGGCGGTGTGTATGCGGCGGGCTCACTCGATGAGTTCACCGAATGGGCACAGACCCTGACCCAGCGGGCGATGCTGCGACTACTTGATCCGTCGATAGCGGCCGCCGGCGTGCTGCGGGCGGGAAAGATCCTCGACGCGGTCCGCGACATGCTCGGCGACGCCACCATCGAGAACCTGCCCATCCCGTTCACCGCGGTCGCGACCGACCTCATCGCCGGTAAGTCGGTATGGCTGCAGCGCGGCCCGGTCGATTCCGCGATCCGCGCCTCGATCGCGATCCCGGGGATCGTCGCGCCGCATGTGCTCGACGGCCGGTTACTGGCCGACGGTGGCATCCTCGATCCACTCCCGATGGCGCCGATCGCCGCCGTCAACGCCGATCTCACCATCGCCGTCAGCCTGTCCGGAACCGATACCGACCTCCGCGCCGAAGACGCAGCCGGTCTGGAGACGACCGCGACTCGCGAGCGGCTCAACCGACTCCTGCGCAGTACCTCGGCGCTGTTGGAGACGCCGACCGCGCGGTCGGTACTCAGTCGATTCGGCACCGCCGCCGAAACCCCTTCTGCAACTGAGGATTACGGCACCGATGGGTACGACTCCGACGATGCGCCGATGCCGAAGTTAGGGAGTTTCGCGGTGATGAACCGAACCATCGAGATCGCTCAGGCGGCACTTGCCCGCCACCAGTTGGCCGCCTACCCGCCGGATCTGCTCATCGAGATTCCCCGGACAACATGCCGTAGCCTGGATTTCCACCGCGCCGACGAGGTGATCGCCGTGGGCCGTGAACTCGCTTCCGGGGCTCTGGACAGTCTTAGCGATGGCTCCGGCGATGAGTCGGACGTATAACGCAGTTGCTCAACGGTTCCCGGCATAGGCGCGGGCAACCCTCGTGACGAACTGGTAGACGCCTTCTTCTTCGGGTGCCAACGGCCCCGGTTGGGCGTGCGGTGAACTCAGACCACGCTGCACCGACTCGCACGCGGCCCAGTCCTGCCGGTTGGTCAGATCCCAGAAGTCCACCGCGTAGGACGGGTCGAAGTCGGGCCGTTCGACCGCATCCTTCGGGAACGCCCAGGTGCATTCCACGTAGGTGCGATCCGGGGCCAGTGGGGTCATCCGGTGGGTCATCACATAATCGGGGTGCAGGCTCACCAGTAGGTTGGGGAACCCGACCAGATACATCACGGTGCGCAGTTCCTGTTCGGACAGACCCTTGATCGCCACGCCGCCACTGCGTCCGGAGAGCGACATCGTTTCGGCCTCGTCGATCAGGAACATCGAGCCGCCCATCCAGTCGCCGGGCAGTTGGACGTTGTCCCCACTGGTGGGCGGGCTGATCCTGGACAGCTCGGGATGGATCGTCGAACAGTGGTAGCACTCCTGATAGTTCTCGGCGATGATCTTCCAGTTGGTCGCGAGTTCGTAGGAGTGCCGCGCGACGATGGTGAGCTCCTCCGGCCGGTAGGGGCTGATGATCTCCTCGGTGCCGGCGACGTGTTCGGCGAAGTCGGTGGCTTCTCCGCTGGGGTCGACGAAAAGCCAACCATGCCAGTCAACGAGCCGAAGTTCGGTCAATCCGAACGCGGCATTGTCGAGGTCGTCGAATCCGGGGGCGTTGCGCAGTTCACCGTTGAGCTTGAACGACCACGAGTGGTACGGGCACACCACGCCGCGCCGTTTGGTGGTGGCTCCACAGGCCAAGAGTTCATGCCCGCGATGGCGGCAGACGTTGGCGAACGCCCGCGCGATCCCGTCCTCGTCGCGTACCAGCAGGACGCCGTTGGCACCGGTACCGACCGCCCGTTGCGCGCCGACGCCGTCAAGTTCTGAGGCGTGGCCGACGCAGTGCCACCCGGAGAAGATGTTGCGCTGCTCCCAATCGAATACCGCCGGGTCCACATAGGCCACCCGCGGAAGCATGCGGGATGAACCGAACGGCGCCAGCGATGCGGCAAGTGCGTCGGCGGGGACGGGGGCTGCCTCAGATTGTTTGAACACCCGTTCAGTTTAGTACCCGCAAGCGTTGGGGTAAAGCCGCGAACCGCTTACGCCTCGCCGGCGAATGCGGCGATACCACCGCCGGCCGTGCTGTCGCCGCGGGTCATCCTGCGATAAATGAGGTAGCCCACGGTGATCGCCAGTAGAGCGGCGAACAACAGCAGGGTAGCCAGGGCATTGAGCGCCGGTGTCGGTGCGGCGCGCGCGGTGTTGTAGATCTTGACCGAGACCGGTTCGGTCGAGGAATTTCCAGACAGGTAGCGCACCAGAACGAAGTCGTCGATCACATCGGCGAACACCAGGACGGTGCTTGCGAAAATCGCCGGAAGCAACATCGGCAACGTCACCCTGCGCAGCGCCGCCAGCGGTGAAGCCCCGAGATCCATTGCGGCTTCTTCGTATTGGGTGCCGATGGTGGCCAGGCGCGCCCGTACCAATACGGCAGGGTAGGCGATCTGGAATGTCACCAGACCAAGCACCTGGGCACCGGTACCCAACTTGATCGGCAACGGCAGCGACGTCACCACGAACAACAGTGCGACGGCCAGGAGCACTTCGGGCAGGACGAAGGACACCAGCATGAGCATGTTCGCCCCTGCGGGCAACCGACCCCGCCAGCGATCGATCCCGATAGCGAACATCACCCCGAGTGGCACCGTGATCAGAGTGGTGATTACGCCCAGCTTCAACGTCTGGAGTAGGGCAGTGTGCAACGCCGCATCGTGCCAGACCGACTTGGTCGCATCGCCGAAGTACCAACGGGTCGAAAAGCCCTGCCAGACGGTGCGGGACCGTCCGTCATTGAACGAAAAGATGACCGCGATCAGCACCGGGATCAGCGACCAGGCCAGGTAGCCAAAAGTGACCGCCAGCAGGATCCGGGGCGGCCGCCACGGATCGTTCCACCACGCGACCGGGCTTCTCATGATGCCGTATCCCCGCGGGCGGTGACACGCACGTAATAGAACATCGGAACCACCGCGACCAGCAGAACCAGCATCACCAGCGCGCCGGCCTGACCGGTCTGCCCCGGCGACTGCACGCTGTCGTTGATGAGGTTGCCTACCATCGCGGTCTTCGGCGAGGCCGACAGCATGTCGGAGGTGAAGTAGTCGCCGAGCATCGGCAGACAGGTCAGTAGAACCGCGGCCACAATCGTCGGCCGGCACATCGGCAGGGTGACGCGCCAGAACGACGCGAATCGACTGGCGCCGAGGTCGCGGGCCGCCTCGAGTGTGGACTGCGGCAGGCGGTCCAACCCGGCATACAACGGCAGGATCATGTACGCCACGTAGCCGTAGACCAGACCGAGCACAACCACCACCGGTTGGCCGGTCAACCAATGCGTCCGGACATCGAAAAAGCCGCCCAGGCTGAACAACCGGTTGACCAGTCCATCGTCCTGCAGGAGATTCACCCAGGCCAGCATGCGCATCATGTAGCTGATCCAGAACGGCGCGATCAACGCGGCCAACAACAGGCCTTTCCATCTGCCGGACAATCGAGCCACGTAGTAGGCGACAGGGAAGGCCAGCAGCAGACATAACAGGCCGGCCAGCAGGACGTAGATTGCGGTGCGAACCAATGCCGGACCGAAAATACCCTGGGGTCCGGCGATGCGACTCAGCACATAGTTGACCTGGGAAGGGTTCCACTGCAGAGGATTCCACACCGGCACGGCGGTGCGGAATATCGGGTCGGTTCGGCCGAAGACGATAGCCAGCACCACATATAGCGGGGCAAGAAAAAACAGCAGCAGCCAGATGATCCCCGGCACGGCCAAGGCCGGCCCGAGCGCACTTCCTCGCGCCCGCTTCGACTGCGGCTTTGCTCGCGCCGCAACCCCGGTCAGCGTCACCGGGTCAGGATCCCCCCGCCTTGAAGGCACGCCAGACGTTGTGCCACGCCGCGTCATTATCGGGCTCGAGTTCAAGGATCCGGTAGCCGACGTCGTAGTACTCGGGCCGAACGATCGCGGACTTGATGTTCTCCGCAACAAAACCATCCGCCACCAACGAATCCGGACTCATCGACACCTGTGGTGGCTGGTAGCCGATCTGCTTGAAGTTCTGCCTGGCGGATTCGGTTTCCAGCATGTGGTTGATGAACAGGTGGGACAGCACCGGGTTCTTGCCGCCGCGCAGGATCACCATCAGATCGTTGTCCACCAACCCTTTTCCGTCGGCGGGGAACCAGTAGCGCAGCACCTCGGCAGTGCCACCCTCTGGCAGGTAGTTCTGCGCGTTGATGATGTCGCCGGACCACATCTGTGTCAGCCCGATCTGTCCGGTGGGCACATCGGTGTACATCGTGATCGTGACCTTGGGCGAGGTCGCCCCCACCAGTGCGGTCAACTGCTCGCCGACCTGCTTCAGATTGTCCGCAGAGGAGGTGTTCACATCGGTGATACCGAGCTTAAGTAGGACCATCGACATCGCGGTGTGCCAGTCGTCGATAACGGCCGTCTTGTTCTTGTACGCCGGATCCCACAGTGACTCATAGGGGTTCTTCAGCGCACCGATATCGGCGGGCACCACGGTGTTGTTCCAGCCAATGCCAGTCGTGTACACGGTGTAGGGCGTGGTGTAGCGCCACTGCTGGTCGTAGAACGGGTTGGTGAATACCGGCCAGACGTTCTTGATGTTGGGGATGTAGCTGTGGTTCAGCGGCCGCAGCAGCGCGCCGTTCACCAGCTTTCCGATCTGGTCGTAGCTTGGGAAAAACACGTCGTAATCGACACTGCCGGCACGGATCTTGGTGATCGCCTCGTCGGTGTCGTTGAAGGTTGAGACCTGAACGGTGGTGCCGTACTTCTCCTCGAACGACTTGACGGCATCCGGTGAGACGTAGTCGGCGTAGCTGTACAGCTGCAGTGTCGTAGCCTTCTCCGGCGCAAGCCCAGCGGCAATCGGCTCATTGTCTTTCGCGATATCCCAGGTGACCGGTTTATCCGGCGACGCGACTTTCATACTCGTGGCCGACGACGACGTCTGGTCGCCCTTGGCGCAGGCGTCAAGGAACATCATCAGGGCGGGTGTGCCGCCCGCCAGGAGTGCGGCACGCTGCAGAAACTGGCGCCGGCTCGGACTGGGTCGGTCGGAAACTGCCATTCGGTCCTCCGAGGTCGCAAGATTTTCTGTGATTGGACTCTCGCACACTTCGGGTGCTGATGCCCGTCGTTAGATCATCCCGCGTTTCCCTGCTTGTAGCCGAGGGGTCTCTGACATAGACTGAACGCTCAGTCAGGAATTGCCCATGTTCCCTCTTCCCGGGTCGACAGGGCAATCGAGCGGAGGTTCCCGTGGTATCGCCGGCTATCGAAAGACCGGTCCGGGGCGACGTCGCCGCCCTTATCGCCGAACAGGAGCAGGTGTTCCTGCGCCGCCAACCGCGCAGCACCGAACTCATCGCGCAGGCCGGCGAGCACCTGGCCGGCAGCGCGACCTCGAACTGGCAGATCGCGCAGCCGCAGGCGGTGTGGATGAGCCACGGCGCAGGGTCGAAGATTTACGACGTCGACGGCGGCGAGTATGTCGACATGCACGGCGGATACGGCGCGTCCATCGCCGGCCACGCACACCCGGCGATCGTCGCCGCGGTCAGCGAACGGGTGCGCCGCGGAACACACTTCGCTCAACCCACCGAAGACGCGATCTGGAACGCCCGCGAACTGGCGCGCCGCTTCGGCCTGCCGCAGTGGCGCTTCGCGAACTCGGGAACCGAAGCCACCATGGACGCCGTACATCTGGCCCGGGCGGTGACCGGACGCGACAAAATCATCAAAGTCGAAGGCTGCTACCACGGCCACCACGACTCGGTCCAGGTGTCAGTCCTGCCGGAAGCCGACGAGGTCGGCCCCCGCGACCATCCCATCGGTGTTCCCGGCAACAGTGGAATCCCCTCCGCAATAACGGATCTGGTCGTGATCGTTCCGTTCAATGACCCCGAGGCGGTGGCCCGGGCGCTGGCCGAGCATCCGGGTGAGATTGCCGGCATGATCGTTGAGCCGGCGATGATGAATGCCGGCATCATCCCCCCCGGCGACGGCTACCTCGCCGCGATTCGGGAGTTGCTGCACGCAGCCGGCGCGCTGCTGATTTTCGATGAGGTGAAGACCGGATTCACCACGGGGCCGGCCGGCATCACCGGGCTGTCCGGCGTGACACCCGATATGGTCTGCCTCGCCAAGGCCCTGGGCGGTGGTATCTCGGTTGCGGCTATCGGCGGCACCACCGCGGTCATGTCGGCGATCGCCGACGGTCGCTACGAACAGGTGGGCACTTTCAACGGCAACCCACTCGCGATGGCCGCAACCCGGGCCAATCTTTCCGAGGTCCTCAACCCGGCGGGCTACGCGCAACTCGATCGACTCGCCGCCAGGCTGCGGGCCAGTCTCGAAGACACCATCGCCGAGCACGGGTATGGCTGGCGCGTGGTCAGCATCGGAGCCAAGGGGTGCGTGACCTTCCGCTCCGAGCCGGTGCGGGAGTTCCGCGATTTCCTGCAGATCGACACCGGGATCGGGCACTTGCACTGGCTCATGCAGCACAACGGCGGAGTTTTCCTACCGCCATGGGGCAAGATCGAACAATGGTTGTTGTCCGTCCAGCACAACGATGCCGATGTGGACCGCTTCGCCGCGAACTTCGCGCGGATGGCCAAAGCGGTGGCAGGCTGACCGCTGGCCGGGTGGTCGGGTGAGCGGCGGCGCGATCCGGCTGGAGAAGCTGGCCAAGGCCTACGACGGCGTGCCTGCTGTCACCGGTATCGACCTCGACATCCCGGCGGGACAGTTCTACTCGCTGCTCGGCGCATCCGGGTGCGGTAAGACCACGACGTTGCGGATGATCGCCGGCTTTGAGCAGCCGGATTCCGGACGTATCGAACTCGACGGCCGCGACGTCGTCTCGGATCCACCGCACAAGCGACCTGTCAACACGGTGTTCCAGTCATATGCGCTGTTCCCTTTCATGAGCGTGTGGGACAACGTCGCCTTCGGGTTGCGCTATCACAACGCGACCAAAGCAGACACCAAGCAACGGGTCGGCGCCGCTCTCGACCTCGTCCAGATGAACGACTTCGCCAAGCGCAAACCCACTCAGCTGTCCGGCGGCCAGCAGCAGCGGGTTGCACTCGCCCGCGCCCTCGTGCTGCGACCGCGGGTGCTGCTTCTCGACGAGCCACTCGGGGCACTGGATGCCAAGCTGCGCAAGCAATTACAGCTGGAATTGCGCGCGGTTCAACGTGAAGTCGGCATCACTTTCGTCTACGTCACCCACGATCAAGAGGAAGCGCTCACCATGAGCGACCAGATCGCGGTTTTGGCCGAGGGCCGGGTTGAACAGGTCGGTCCGCCGCAGGAGATCTACACCGCGCCGGCAACGACCTACGTCGCAGGATTCCTGGGTGCAGCGAATATCTTCGACGCCCACGTGCTGGAGACCTCAGGCGGCACCGCGGTGTGCTCGGCGATGTCCACACGGCTCGCCGCGGCAGTCGACAGCGGGTGCGTACCCGGACCGGCCGCTATCGTGATCCGGCCCGAACGAGTCACGGTGCAACAGCCCGAAGATCCAGTTCCGGCGGGCTACAACGTCATCGGCGGCACCGTGACCGAGGTCGTGTACCTCGGGGCATCGACACAGGTACATGTCGACGTCGGCGAGTCCAGCGCTCTGGTGGTCGATGTGCCCAATCACTCCGGACCGCAGTCCGTCGGCTACGCGTCGGGCATGGTCGTGAGTTGTGTGTGCGCACCCGATGCGGTCCGGGTGTTGCGAGCAAGTCCGGCATCAGTGCCCGCCGCAGCTGGCAGGGACGCCGAGTAAGGCGCCTCAGCGGTTCCGACTGCGGGCAGCCGAATGGGCTTTCGCCCGCGTGCGCCGGACCGCGACGGGAAGATTGAGTTCCCGCTCGGCGAATCGCATCGCGATGTCGTAGGCGACCTTCGAATTCACCTCCGGGTCGTCCAGTGCGACCTGGATCGACAACCCGTCGAGCAGTGCAGCGAACTCAAGTGCGAACATCGACGGGTCGACCCTGCCGTGGACATCATCCGATTCGATCGCGTCAACGATCATCCGGCGCCACCGGGCATCGCGTTCCACCCGACCTGCCTTGACCTCCTCATGCCGGAAGGCCTGCACCCACAGGTCGAACCACAGGCCCCACGCGCCGGGAATCTCACCGTCGCGCGACGGAATGCAAGTCCAGTCGATCAGCAATGAAATACGTTCCCGCACGGAGGCAACCTCGGCCAGCATCGCCTCGGCAGCCTCATAGAACGCTTCTTCCGAAAAACGCAACGCATCGACCAGCAACCGATCCCGCGTTCCGAAGTAGTAGATCACCAGGGCCGAACTCACACCTGCACGCTTGGCCACATCGGAGATCCGGGTCTCGGAAAAGCCACGTTCGCAGATGAGTTCAGTGGCCGCGCGTAACATTTGGATGCGCCGCGCTTCATTGCTCTCAGTTGCCGGTGCGGGTTCGGCCACCTGTCGTCCTCCCCGTTGTGGGCGTTGGCTCTTGTTCAAATCCTAACACTTCGGTTAGATTGAACAGTCAGTCAGGATGGCTGCTCGGGCCAACGGAAATGGGGCGCACTATGTCGAACTCCTACGATGCCATCGTCATTGGAGGCGGCCACAACGGGTTGGTGTCGGCCGCCTATCTCGCCCGCTCCGGAGCCAAGACCCTGGTGCTCGAATCGCGCGGAACCCTCGGCGGATCGGCGACCACCGAGGCGCCGTGGGAGGACGCTCCGCACCTGCGGGTGACCCGGCTGTCATACGTGATGAGCCTGATGCCGCCGACCATTACGCGGGAACTGCACCTGGAACGACATGGCTACAAGGTGCACCCGATGGGCCCGTACTACCAGGCCTTCCCCGAAGGCGGATCACTGACGATCTACGAGGACCCGGCCCGCACGCATGCCGAGCTTGCCAAGTGGTCGAAGAAGGACGCCGACGCCTATCCGCAGTGGAATGCCTGGCTCGAAGGACTCGGCGATTTCCTCGGACCGCTGCTGACGCAGGTGCCACCCAAGGTCGGCTCGCGGCGTCCGTCGGATCTTGCTGAACTCGCCAAGCTCGCCTGGAGCAAGCGGGATATCACGGTCCGCAGTACCGCGGACGTCACCCGACTGCTCACGATGAGTGTCGCCGATCTGCTCGACGACTGGTTTGAGTCACCTCAGATAAAGGGCTCGCTCGCGGTCAACGGCGTGATCGGCACCTGGGCCGGTCCGTATGAACCCGGCACCGCCTATGTCATGGCGCACCACTCGATCGGTGACGTCGGCGACGGCCAGATGGGTAGTTGGGGTTATCCCGAGGGCGGTATGGGTGCGGTGTCTGACGCCATCGCACGCTCGGCCCGCAGCTTCGGCACAGAGATCCGCACCAAGGCGCGCGTATCGAAAGTCTTGGTGCGCAACGGCCGCGTCCAGGGCGTCGCACTCGACAACGGCGATGAGATCCACGCCCCGCTGGTGGTGACCACACTGCATCCCCGGACCGCATTCCTGGATCAGATTCCGCGCCACGAACTCCCAGACGACTTCGTCAAAGACATCGAGCACTGGAAAACCCGCAGCGGGGTGGTGAAGATCAACCTGGCTCTGGCCGAGTTGCCCAACTTCACGGCGAACCCGAGTCGCGGGCAGGCTGAGCACCACACCGGTTCGGTCGAGATGGCCCCCACCATGGAGTTCATCGAGGCGGCCTTCCAGGACGCCCGAGGCGGGCGACCCGCGCTGGCGCCGTTCAGCGACAGTGTCATCCCCACCACGCTGGACAAAACGCTGAATCCCGATGGCACGCACATCATGTCGCTGTTCACCCAGTGGGTGCCGTCCGAGTGGGCGAGCGAACCGCACACCGAGGAACTCGAGGCATACGCCGACCGGCTGATCGACCTCTACGACGAGGTGGCGCCCGGCTTCAAGGGATCGATCACCCACCGCGATATCGTCGGCCCGCACGAGATGGAAGTGGAGTACGGGCTGATCGGCGGGAATATTTTCCACGGCGAACTGTCCCTGGAGCAGTTGTTCCACATGCGGCCCGCGCCGGGATACGCCGACTATCGCACCCCGATCGCCGGGCTGTACAACGGAAGTTCGGCCACCCATGCCGGCGGCGGCGTCTGCGGTATCCCCGGCTGGCAGGCCGCCAAGGCGGCATTGGCCGATAAGAAGCGCGGCAACCGGAAGGTGCTCTCGGCACTGGGCAGGCGCTCCTGACCCCGAGGCCGCCCGAGGGCAGACTCCGCAGCACCGCGGTGGACGCGATGCTCGGCGCGCGGTCGGTGGCACTCGTCGGCGCCAGTGCACGGCCCGACAGCTTCGGGGCCCGGATGGTCGTCGAGGGCGTGCGCAGTTCCGCGCGGATGCATCTGGTGAATCCGCGCTACGAACACATCAACGGGGTCGCCTGCGTGCCATCGCTGGCCGCCCTCGACGAGCCGGTTGATCTGGTGCTCCTGGGCGTGCCTGACGCGGCGTTGCGCGACGAACTCGAGGCCGCGGCCGCCGCCGGAGCGCGCGGGGCGGTCGTGTTCGGCTCCGCACATGCCCCGGGCCTGCGGGCGGAGATCTCCGCGGTGGCGACAGCGGCCGGAATGGCGCTCTGCGGCGCGGGGTGCATGGGGTTCGTCAACAATGTGACCGGACTGCGGGCGCTGGGATACCTGGAACCCAATCCCCTTGCCGCCGGCGGGGTTTCACTGATCACCCACTCGGGATCGGCGTTCTCCACCCTGTTGCGGGCGAATCGCGGATTCGGCTTCCGATTGGCGGTCTCCTCCGGCCAGGAACTGGTCACCGGCGCCGCCGACTACGTCGACTATGCGCTCGACGACCCCGGCACCACCCTGATCGCACTGCTACTGGAAACACCCCGCGCGGTGAGCAGACTGCGCGCCGCCCTGCATCGTGCCGCCGAACAGGACGTGCCCGTCGTGATCCTCTCGGTCGGCCACTCCCCGCGCGGACGGGAGATGGTGGCGGCGCACTCCGGTGCGCTGGCCGGCGAGGACATCGGATGGCAGGCCTTCTGTGCGCAGACCGGAGCGGTCCGGGTGAGCGATATGACCGAATTGTGTGACACCATCGAGCTTTTCGAGTCCGGCCGACGACGCCGGCCGGGTTCGGTCGGGATCGCCACCGTCCACGACTCCGGGGCCGAACGGGCGCTGTGTGCTGATCTCGCACACGATCTAGGGGTCGCGTTCGCCGAACTGGGCGACACCACGCTGACCACCATCACCGATCTGCTCGACGAGGGCCTGCTCGCCACCAATCCGCTGGACCTGTGGGGCACCGGTGCTGACACCCGGACCCTGTTCAGCAGCAGTCTGAAGGCGATCGTCGACGATCCCGCGGTCGCGGTGACCGCACTTGCCGTCGATCTGGTCAGCGAATTCGACGGTGACACCGCCTACCCCGATGCCGTCATCGAGGTTGCGGCTACCACCGATTCACCGATCGCGGTGCTGGCGTCGGTGCCATCCGCCGTCGACAGGCCCACCGCGGAACGCTTGCGCAGCAACGGTATTGCAGTGTTGGAGAATGCGCGAAGCGGGATTGCCGCGCTGGGCCATCTGGCCGCCTGGCCGCTGACCGCTGGTACTACCGCCGCGCTCATCGACCCCGATCGGCAGCGCCGCTGGGTATCGCGGCTGGCCGCGCCCGACTGGGATGCCCATGCGGCGTTCGCACTGCTGGCCGACTACGGCATTGCGATCGCTGCAACCGGCGTTGCCGACGATCTCGACGACGTGCTGGCGGTCGCCGATACCGTCGGCTATCCGGTGGCACTGAAAACCTCAGCCGCCGACCACAAAAGCGACGTGGGTGGTGTGGTCCTCGGTATCGCCGATGCGACCGCGCTGAGCCAGTCCTACCGGTCGATGGCCGATCGTCTGGGTCCGGCCGTGAGCGTGCACGCCATGGCCCAGGCCGGCGTCGAGGTCTCCGTCGGCGTGGTCCGCGATGCCAACTTCGGCTCGCTCATCGTGGTCGCGGCCGGCGGGACCATGGTCGAGTTACTCGCCGACCGCGCCGTCGCCTGCCCTCCGGTCACGTCAGCCGATGCCGTGCGGATGCTGCGCTCGCTGCGCATTGCTCCGTTACTGGCCGGCTGGCGTGGCGAGCCACCGGTCGATACCGACGCACTGGCCGCCGTCATCGCCGGATTCTCGCAACTGGCGCTCGAACTCGGCGACGTCATCGACGCCGTCGAAGCCAATCCGGTGATCGCCTCACCCATCGGTGCGATCGCGGTGGACGCGTTGGTGATCGCGCGGGATCAGAAGATCGAGTAGACCTTGCGGACGGTCTCGTGGATCTCCCAGGTTCCCGACCAACCCAGCGGGAAGACCGCAATATCGCCCACGCCGATTTCCTTGGACTCCCCGCCGTCCGGGGTGACCGTCATCCGGCCGGCCACCAGGTAGATCACCTCATTGGTGTCCAGCACCCAGTGCGACGGGCCGGGCGCACACTGCCAGATCCCGGCCGACGCCGTGCCCTGGGCCCAGAGTTCGACACCGTGGGTCGCCATCGAATGGCCGGTGGCCTCATCCAGTGGGCCCCAGTCCTCCAACTCGGCGTTGACGGCATCGGCCAGTACGGGGGTGGTGACAGCTTCACTCATCGGGTGATCCTTGCTTTCTCTTGTTGGGCAACGCTTTCCGGGAACGGCAGGGAGATCGGATCGGGTGCCAGGCGACTGTTGCCGTGCGCGTCGAACCGGTCCAGGCCAAGGTCGGTGATATCCAGCCAGGAACACTTTTCGGTGATGACAAGATCGGCAGCCACCTCCGCGACCGCGGGCCCCCACATCATGCCGTGTCCGGCCGCACTTGCCACCACCGTGCCCGAAACCGGGCCATCCTCGGTGAGCAGTGGGCCCAGTATCGGGGTGTGATCGCTGGTGTAGTCGATGGTGGCCGCCCAGGTACGCCGCAGGCCCAGACCGGCCACCGCGGGGAAGATCTCCTCGATGCGTTCGCGGGCCTGCGCGTAGTAGACCGGGTCGAAACCCACAGCCTCACCGGGTTGCTCGTCGGGATTGCTCATGCCCCACAGCAATCCCCCGGCCGCACCGGGACGCCAGTAGATCCCAGAGGTCACGTCGAACACCATCGGCAGTTGGTGGACATCCACGGACGGCACCGGTTCAGTCACCACCACCTGGTGACGAGCGCCGCCGGCCGGGATTCGGCCGCCGGCCAGCGCACCCACCTCGCCGAGGGTCGGACCGCCGGTCAGCACCACCCGGTCGGCATCGATGGGTCCGGACGAGGTGTCCACGCCGACCACCCGCCCGCCGGCGGTGCGCAGACCGGTGAACGCGCACCGTTCCCGGATGTCGACGCGGTGGGCGATCAGTGCGGCGGTGTAGGCCAACACGTTGCGTGACGCTTCGATGTAGCCGTCTCCGCGCGCGTAGGAGGCGCCCATCGTCACCCCGGGCGCCAAGCCCGTTTCCCGGCTGTCGATCTGAGCACTCGATACCCACTCGACATCCAGGCCGAGACGCTGCTGCAGCGCGATCCGCTCATGCGCCTGAGACACCTCATCCTCGGTGAAGCACGGCATCAGGTACCCCTGGGCGATGAAACCGCAGTCCAGTGGAAAGCGGTCGCCGGTGGATCGATAGAAGTCCTGGGTCCGCATGCCGAGCCGAATAGCGGTTTCGGTGCCGCCCTGGGCACGCACCATTCCGGCAGCCCGACTGCTGGCGCCGGCACCGAGGGTTTTGGCCTCAAGCAGCACCACACGCCCGACACCTCGCTCGGCGAGTTGGACCGCGGTCCATGCCCCGACCGTGCCACCGCCGACCACCACCACATCGGCGCTCGCGGAAATGGTCATATCAGCAGACCGTGGCATAGACTGAACGCTCAGTCAAGAGGAGCGGAGAGCGCGGGCGATGTATGGGTTGACGGCCGAGGACATCAGGATCCAGGACACCGCGCGGGCCTTCGTCGACAGTCTGATCCCCTACGAGGTCGAGGCAGAACTGGCCGGCGGATACCTTCCCGAGGAGCTCGCCGCCCAGCACCACCATCGCGCGATCGAACTGGGACTGTATGCCACCAATATGCCCACATCGGTGGGAGGCCCGGGATTCACTGCACTGCAACAGGTTCTGGTACAGGAACAGACCGGCCGGGCCACCAACGCGCTGGCCTGGGTGATGCACACCCCACCGCAATGGTGGGCCGATGTCGCTACCGACTATCAACTCCAACGCTGGCTTCTTCCCGGTGTGCGGGGTGAGAAGCATGAGGCCTACGCGATCACCGAGGAGTTCGCCGGCTCAGATGTCTCGGCGCTGGAGACCACGGCCCGGCGCGACGGGGACGACTACATCATCAACGGGGTCAAGTGGCACGTCACCTCCTACAACCTCGCCGATTACGTCTTCGTCCAGGCCCGCCTGGACGGCGGCGACCACCACGGTGACCACGTCCTGCTGGTGGTGGATCTGCCATCCCCCGGCGTGGAGGTGGTGCGCAGCCCGAAGTACACCCACCACATTCCCGACGAGCATCCGATCGTGTCGTTCACCAACGTGCGAGTTCCGGCAACGCATCTGGTCGGCGCCGAAGGCGAGGGCATGACGTTCACTCAGGACTGGTTCCGCTTCGAACGCATCATGGTGTCGTCACGGTGCGTGGGCGCGGCACAGCGCCTGGTCGACGAGACCACCGCGTTCGCCAAGGATCGGATCGTCGACGGCAAGCCACTCGGCGAGCACCAGTTGGTTGCCGGGATGTTAGCCGACAGCGCGACCGAGTTGTTCGCCGCTCGAAGCCTGCTCTACGAGGTGGCTCGCGGTATCGACGCCGGCCTGGACCGCAAGACGTTGCACGGTCAGGCGTCGATGGCCAAGCTGTACTGCTCGGAGATGGCCGGCCGGGTCGCCGACCGGGCGGTACAGATCTTTGGTGGCCGCGGATACATGCGGGAGAACGTCGCCGAGCGGATGTACCGGGAACTGCGGGTGGAGCGAATCTGGGAGGGCGCCAGCGAAATTCAGCGCATCATCATCGGACGGCAGTTGATGCTGCGCGGCCCGCAGGCCTTACTCGAGCCGCACTAACGCGTTTCCTCGAAGAACTAGAACAGGTTCCCACCTCACCTACACTGGCGTCGATCGCCACCACGGAAGGGGTCGTTATGCCGAACAAGGTGTTCGTCGTCGGAGTCGGAATGACCAAGTTCGAAAAGCCCGGCGGCCGCGAGGGTTGGGATTATCCCGATATGGCCCGCGAGTCGGGAACCAAGGCACTCACCGATGCGGGCGTGGACTACACCGAAATCCAGCAGGGGTACGTCGGCTACGTCGCAGGTGACTCCACCTGCGGCCAGCGCGCCCTCTACGAACTCGGCATGACCGGGATCCCCATCGTCAACGTCAACAACAACTGCTCGACCGGCTCCACCGCGCTGTTCCTCGCGGCCCAGGCAGTCCGCGGCGGACTGGTGGACTGCGCGTTAGCGTTAGGTTTTGAGAAGATGCAACCCGGTTCGCTGGGCGGCGGGGCGCAGGATCGCGAGTCACCACTGGGCAATCACATCAAGGCACTCGTGACGTTGGACGAACTCACTTTTCCGGTCGCCCCGTGGATGTTCGGTGCCGCCGGCCGGGAGTACATGCGGGAATACGGCGCCACCGCAGAGCATTTCGCCAAGATCGGCTACAAGAATCACAAACATTCGGTGAACAATCCCTACGCGCAGTTCCAGCAGGAGTACAGCCTCGACGACATTCTGGGCGCCAAGATGATCTCCGATCCGCTGACTAAGCTGCAATGCTCGCCGACATCGGACGGATCCGCTGCGGCGGTGCTGGCCTCGGAGGCCTTCGTCGACTCTCACGGTCTGGCCGACCAGGCCGTGGAGATCGTCGGGCAGTCGATGACCACCGACTTCGCCTCAACGTTTGACGGCTCGGCCCGCAATATCATCGGCCACGATATGAATGTCCAAGCGGCGCAACAGGTTTATGACCAGAGCGGCCTGGGCCCAGAAGACTTCCAGGTCATCGAGTTGCATGACTGCTTCTCGGCCAACGAGTTGCTGCTCTACGAGGCGCTCGGCCTGTGTGGGCCCGGTGAGGCGCCGAAGCTGATCGACTCGGGCGACACCACCTACGGCGGTCGCTGGGTGGTCAACCCGTCCGGCGGCCTGATCTCGAAGGGTCACCCACTGGGAGCAACCGGTCTCGCCCAGTGCACGGAGTTGACCTGGCAGCTCCGCGGTACCGCCGATGCCCGGCAGGTGGACAACGTCACCGCCGCACTGCAACACAACATCGGCCTGGGTGGGGCTGCCGTCGTCACCGCCTATCAGCGCGCAGAACGCTAGATCGTGATGACCTCGTAGGCCCCGTCGGCGTAGCGGGCTCTGATGGTCTTCTTGTCGTACTTGCCGACGCTGGTGCGC
>Ga0209299_1000025_pt1 | contig 83897 bp, 87 predicted proteins | sample S_140806_MF_Meta_FD_187326 | JGI IMG/M metagenome (GOLD analysis project Ga0209299, IMG submission 187326) | Freshwater microbial communities from Lake Simoncouche, Canada to study carbon cycling - S_140806_MF_MetaG (SPAdes) (version 2) | ecosystem: Environmental > Aquatic > Freshwater > Lake ...
ATTGCAGTTGGTTAGTGATTAAAACCGCTCCGCCTGTAATTAAATCTAACTAGTAATAAAGCAGGATTTAATGCGGGCTTCAGCATCTGATGAAGCCACAAATAGAAGCTCGTCTCCAGCTGCAAATGCATCGTGAGCTTTAGCAGTAATCACACGGCCATCACGAACGATGGCGGCAAGGGCGGCATCTTCTGGAAGTTCAATCTCTTCCACAGTCTTTCCAATACATGAAGAGCCATCAGGCAAAGTTAATTCAACAAGATTTGCCTGACCCTTTTTAAATGAGAATAAGCGGACAACATCACCAACACTTACAGCCTCTTCAACAAGGGCAGCGATGATGCGTGGAGTTGATACTGCAACATCTACGCCCCATGAAGAGTCAAAAAGCCATTCATTCTTAGGGTGATTAATACGAGCAACAACACGTGGCACTCCATACTCAGTTTTACCCAAAAGAGATGTCACTAAGTTTGCTTTGTCATCACCAGTAGCTGCTACTAGAACTTGGCAGGTATTGAGGTGGGCGGCATCCAGAGAAGTAATCTCACAAGCATCAGCCATTAACCATTCGGCATCTGGAACACTTTCAAGTTTGAGCGCTTTTGGATCTTTATCAATGAGTAAAACTTGGTGGCCGTTATCTAGAAGTTCGCGGGCAATGGCTCGACCCACATTTCCTGCACCAGCGATTGCAACTCTCATTGACGCTCTCCATCTGGTGAATTAGCAAGAATCATTTCAACCTTGGCAATATCTTTATCGTCCACCATTACATGGATGAGATCGCCTTCTTGCAACACTGTGTGCTGATCTGGAATGAGGCCAACACCAAGGCGTGTAATAAATGCCACGCGCGCAGGGGTGCGCTCATCAATGAGCAGAATCTGGCGGCCATACCAGTCACTGTGTGGATGCATTTCACAGAGTTGCACAGTTCCACTGGCATCGCGCCATTCAGAACGTGAACCTTCTGGAAGCAACCTGCGCAGAATCTGATCAGTTGCCCAAAGAACGGTTGCAACGGTTGGAATACCTAAGCGCTGATAAATTTCAGCACGGCCTGGATCATAAATACGAGCTACAACGTTTTGAACGCCATATGTTTCGCGGGCTACGCGTGCAGCTAAAATATTTGAGTTATCACCGTTACTCACTGCGGCAAATGCATCGGCATCTTGAATTCCAGCTTCACGCAATACATCTCGGTCAAAGCCAACGCCAGTCACAGTCTTACCTTTAAAGTTTGGCCCTAAGCGGCGAAAAGCCTCACGTGCTTGGTCAATTACGGCAACAGTATGTCCAGCGGCTTCAAGATCAGTGGCTAGTGAAGAGCCGACTCGACCGCATCCCATGATGACTACGTGCATATGTCTTAACTTACACCCATAAGGTTAGTTCCGTGGCACCAACAATGAAAAGAACCCTTGTGGTCGGCGAAGTTATCGAGGTAACAATCGAGAAGGTTGCCCACGGAGGTCATTTTATTGCCCGCCACGAAGGCTGCGTAATATTCGTTCGCCATGCTATTCCTGGCGAAAAATGCCAAATTGAAATCACTTCGGTGGGTAGCTCCTTTAACCGAGCCGATGTTGTTAACGTTATGGAAGCATCTAAAGACCGTGTTGTTGCACCATGTGAATACTCTCACCGGCAGGGGTGTGGAGGTTGTGACTTTCAGCATGTGAGTATCGCTCGCCAACGTAGTTTAAAAGCCGATGTTATAACTGAACAATTTGCTCGTATTGCAAAGATGGACATAACGGTTGAAGTTGAAAGCGTCGGATCAGAGCTTGGTTGGCGATCTCGTATTAACTCCACAACCGATAGAAATGGTCACCTTGGTTTCATCGGTTCTAGAAGTCACACAGTAATTCCTGTGACAAATTGTCTAATTGCCGCAAAAGAGATTGGCTTTAGCGAATTAACCACTCGCACATGGAAAGGGGACATGCGAGTCGAAATTGCTGCATCAAATACTGGCGAACGCTCTATCTCCCTCATGCCAACTCGCGGAGAAACCAAGTCACGATTAAGTGAAGGTCCTGCGGTTCTGCATGAAAAAGTATTAGAGAAGACATTAGAAGTGAGCAATAATTCTTTTTGGCAAGGACATGTCAGCGCCCCTGATCTTTTGAGTGAAGTTGTAAGAGATTATGCAGGCGTGAAGAACGCCGACCATGTTTTGGATCTTTATGGTGGAGTGGGGCTTTTTGCTGCAGCCCTAATTGAGGCTGTTGGTCCTGAAGGAAGAATTGAGTTGATTGAGGGCAGCAAAAGTGCAACTTCCGACGCATCTCGAAATTTTGCTGAGAATTCAAATATCAAAGTAATTACTGGCGATGTTGCTACGCACCTTCCAAGAATCAACTCTGCTGATGTTGTGGTTCTGGACCCACCTAGAGATGGCGCTGGAAAAATAGTGGTCAGCGAAATTTCTAGGCTTAAGCCGCGGACAATTGTCTATGTGGCATGTGATCCAGCGGCATTAGCGCGTGATACTGGTTACTTTTTAGAACGAGGATATTCACTCGTAAAATTGCGGGCTTTTGATCTCTTTCCAATGACACATCACATCGAATGTGTTGCACAGTTTGAGCCCGCTAAGGTATCTTGATACTCAAGTAAGTGAAGGTTTATTAGGGGAGAAGATGAGTAAGAACTCTTTCAACGCAAAGAAGAAGCTAGAAGTTGCGGGCAAGAGTTATGAGATTTTTGATATCTCCACAATCGAAGGTGCTTCTAGCCTTCCATTCTCTCTCAAGATCCTTTTAGAGAATCTGCTTCGTACAGAAGATGGCGCCAATATCACGGCTGATCACATAAAAGCCTTAGCTAATTGGAATCCAGCAGCAGAGCCTGATACTGAAATTCAATTTACTCCTGCACGCGTTGTTATGCAGGACTTCACTGGAGTTCCTTGCATTGTCGATCTTGCAACAATGCGTGAGGCTATTGTCGATCTTGGTGGCGATCCTTCAAAAGTGAACCCCCTTGCCCCAGCTGAACTGGTAATTGATCACTCAGTTATTGCAGATGTCTTTGGCACAAAAGATTCTTTTGAGAAAAATACTGATATTGAATATGAGCGCAATCAAGAGCGCTACCGCTTCCTGCGATGGGGACAAACCGCATTTGATGAGTTCAAAGTTGTGCCACCTGGAACAGGAATTGTTCACCAGGTAAATATTGAATATTTAGCCCGTGTGGTTATGACACGAACTGTTGGTGGCGTATTGCGTGCCTATCCAGACACCGTCGTTGGTACTGATTCACACACAACTATGGTCAATGGTTTAGGAGTTCTAGGTTGGGGCGTTGGCGGAATTGAGGCAGAAGCGGCCCTTCTTGGCCAACCGGTTTCAATGCTTATCCCGCGCGTAGTTGGATTTAAATTAACTGGTCAGTTACCTCTTGGAACTACTGCAACAGATATGGCACTGACCATTACTGAAATTTTGCGTAAGCATGGCGTTGTTGGAAAGTTCGTTGAGTTTTATGGCTCAGGTGTTGTCTCAGTTCCAATGGCTAATCGCACAACAATTGGCAACATGAGTCCTGAATATGGTTCAACCTGTGCAATTTTCCCTATCGATGAAGAAGCTTTGCGCTACTTACGTCTAACAGGTCGAAGTGATGACCAAGTTGCATTGGTAGAACAGTATGCAAAGAAGCAAGGGTTGTGGCATGACCCGTCTGTTGAACCACGTTTTTCTGAGCATGTTGAACTTGATCTTTCAACTGTCGTGCCATCGATTGCTGGTCCTAAGCGTCCGCAAGATCGCATCTCTTTAAGTGATTCAAAGCTAGCTTTTGAAAAAATCTTGCCAACATACTTCACCGATAAGACCTCCCGAGAAGAAGTAAAAGCGGGTGCTACTCGCGTGAAAAATGGCGATGTAGTTATTGCATCAATCACATCCTGTACAAACACTTCAAACCCTTCAGTCATGATTGGCGCAGCTCTTCTAGCTAAGAAGGCCGTTGAAAAAGGATTGAAATCAAAGCCTTGGGTGAAGACAACTCTTGCCCCAGGATCCAAAGTAGTAACTGATTACTACGACCGCGCAGACTTAACCCAATACATGCAAGCTTTGGGCTTCCACTTAGTTGGTTATGGATGTGTGACTTGTATTGGTAACTCTGGCCCACTTCCCATTGAAATTAGCAAAGCTGTTAATGATTCAGATTTGGCTGTAACAGCGGTCCTTTCTGGTAACCGAAACTTTGAGGGTCGCATCAGCCCTGATGTGAAGATGAACTACTTGGCTTCACCTCCATTAGTTGTTGCTTATGCCATTGCGGGAACTATGGATCATGACTTTGAAAAAGATTCCCTTGGAAAAGATCAAAGCGGCAAAGATGTCTTCTTGGCTGATATTTGGCCAACACCTGCTGAGATCCAATCAGTTATTGATTCTTCTATTTCTTCAGCTATGTTTACAAAAGATTATGCATCTGTCTTCGACGGAGATCACCGCTGGAAGTCATTGGCAACGCCAGTAGGAAAGGTTTTTGAATGGGATGCCAAGTCAACCTATGTGAGAAAACCTCCCTACTTTGATGGAATGCCAAAAGAGCCAACTCCTGTTGTAGATATCTCTGGGGCGCGAGTTCTAGCTGTGCTCGGTGACTCAGTAACTACTGACCACATCTCACCTGCGGGAAATATCAAGGCGGATTCACCTGCAGGTAAGTACTTGGCAGAGCATGGAATTGATCGCAAAGATTTCAACTCTTATGGCTCTCGCCGTGGAAATCACGAAGTAATGATTCGTGGAACGTTTGCCAATATTCGCTTGAAGAATTTGTTGCTAGATGGCGTTGAGGGCGGATTCACTCGTAACTTTGCAACTGATGGGTCTCAATCAACCATCTATGAAGCATCAGTTGCTTATCAAAGTGCAGGAACGCCATTAGTTATTTTGGCAGGCAAAGAGTATGGCTCAGGTTCATCACGTGACTGGGCTGCAAAGGGAACTGCATTGCTCGGTGTGCGCGCAGTAATTGCTGAAAGTTTTGAGCGTATTCACCGCTCCAACTTGATTGGAATGGGTGTGCTACCTCTTCAATTCAAAAATGGAGAGAGTGCTCAATCACTTGGCCTGACTGGTGAGGAAGTATTTTCAATTAGTGGAATCACAGCACTCAACACTGGGGGAGTTCCGAAAGAGCTCACAGTCACTGCTGGGGGTAAGAGCTTTGTTGCCACCGTGCGCATAGATACTCCGGGAGAAGCCGATTACTACCGCCACGGTGGAATCATGCAATACGTTCTCCGCTCGCTCTTGAACGCATAAGCATCTAAACTTCACCCCATGTTGAGCCAGATTAACTCCCCAGCCGATTTGGCTGCACTCTCTCATGAGGATCTCATTGAGCTCAGTGCAGAGATTCGTGCGCTGCTCATTGAGAAAGTCTCAAAGACTGGTGGCCACTTAGGTCCAAACTTGGGCGTTGTTGAACTAACAATTGCAATTCACAGAGCTTTTGAATCACCTAAAGATGTCATTGTTTTTGACACAGGCCATCAATCCTATGTTCACAAGATGTTAACTGGTCGTGGTGGTGCCTTTGATACTTTGCGCCAGCGAGGTGGAATATCTGGATATCCCAATCGCAGAGAAAGCGAACATGACGTCATTGAAAATTCACATGCCTCAACTGCACTTTCATGGGGCGATGGAATTTCTAGAGGGTTCTCACTGCAGGGTGCCAACGATCGCCATGTAGTTGTTGTAGTTGGAGATGGCGCTCTGACAGGCGGTATGTCGTGGGAGGCATTAAATAATATTGCCCCTGAGCAAAAGAGAAATCTGGTTATTGTCATTAATGACAATGAACGCTCTTATTCGCCAACTATTGGTGGTGTGGCAACCTATCTTTCAACTCTGCGTGTCACAAGCGGATATGAGAAGTTCCTTGATTGGGGTAAAGAGGTTCTGCATAAAACTCCGGTTGTTGGAATGCCGATCTATGAGACGTTGCACGGAATGAAAAAGGGAATTAAGGACATTGTTGCACCGCAAGGCATGTTTGAAGATTTGGGGCTTAAATATCTGGGCCCAATCGATGGTCATGATATTGCTGCAATGGAGCGAGCTTTGCGACAAGCCAAAGATTATGGCGCGCCAATTCTGGTTCATGCCATTACTGAAAAAGGTAAGGGTCATCAGCCAGCGGTAGCAGATGAGGCTGAAAAGTTTCATGCAGTTGGAGTTATTGATCCTGAATCAGGGGAGCCCCTAGCAAAGAGTGGAACTTCCTGGACAAAGGTATTTGCGCAAGAGTTAGTTGAAATTGGCAAGACACGTGAAGACATAGTGGCAATAACTGCTGCAATGCTTGGGCCAACTGGCCTTGATCAATTCCAGGCTGCATACCCAGAGCGAACCATTGATGTGGGAATCGCTGAACAACATGCGGTAACGAGTGCGGCAGGTTTAGCTTTTACAGGTCTACATCCAGTTGTTGCCGTGTATTCAACTTTCCTTAATCGCGCCTTCGATCAAATGCTCTTAGATGTTGCTCTACATAAGGCAGGGGTTACTTTTGTTTTAGATCGCTCAGGTGTAACTGGTGATGATGGACCATCCCATCATGGAATTTGGGACTTGGCTTTAACTGGAATTGTTCCAACAATGCATGTTGCAGCTCCAAGAGATGGTGCACGTCTTAAGGAACTATTGCGCGAGGCCGTTGAAATTAGCGATGCTCCATCAATGGTGCGCTTTCCAAAGGGTGCGGTTCAAGAAGATATCCCTGCATTCGAGCGCCGTGATGGGATAGATGTTCTCTATCGTGGTGAAAGCGCCGATGTATTGATGATTAGCGTTGGTGCAATGGCTGCAATTGCGGTGGAAGCAGCATCTTCTGCTTATCGCGAAGGCGTTGGTGTCACAGTCATTGATCCACGTTGGGTGAAGCCATTGCCAGAGTCATTGGTGCGCATGGCAGAGCGCTATAAGAGTGTTGTAGTCCTAGAAGATGGAATTAGACATGCTGGGATTGGAAGTTCTATCTCTGAAATGTTTAGAGATGCCGGAGTTCTGATCCCACTTCATTCCATAGGTGTTCCACTTGAGTTTATTGAACACTCAAAGCGTGGCCAAATTTTGAGCGATATTGGAATTACAGCACAAAGCATTGCCCGCAGTGTTGTTGAATGGAGCAGCGTTCTTAAGGAAGAGATGCAACTGCCTTCGGATGAAAACGCTGACCGCAAGCAGCCTCGCTAATTCCTTCTCGGTCTAAGTAAGGCAAGATTCCACCCAAGTGCATTGGCCATCCAGCGCCCATCAACATGCAGAGATCGATTTCGGCCGGAGTAGAAACAACACCTTCATCGAGCATCATTCGGGCCTCGACAGCTAATGCTGTTAGGGCACGACTGCGAACTTGCTCGGCAGTTGAAGGTGAATCACCTTTGTGAATGAGTGCCAGAGCTGCAGGGTTTGGGCCAAAACTTCCATCTTCATTTTTAACATAGAAGTTTCGAACACCTTGCTTAACCATTGCCGCCATAGTTGGTGAAATACGGTAGCGATCACCGAGATTTGCATGCAAAGTCTCTGACACGTGTAGGGCTACTCCAGGACCAACAAGATCGAGAAGTTGAAATGGTGACATTGGGAAACCAATTGCGCGCATTGCATTATCGGCAACCTCTGGTGAAGTTCCCTCATCAACGGCATCGGTGATTTCTCCCATGAAGCGGGTGAGCAAGCGGTTAACAACAAAGCCAGGTGCATCTTTACAGATGATCATGGTCTTCTTGAGTTCCTTACCCACCGCAATAGCTGTTGCAGTGGTCGCATCATCTGTCTTACTTGTTCGTGCCACCTCTAATAGCGGCATGATTGCAACTGGATTAAAGAAGTGAAAACCGACGACTCGCTCAGGATTTTTAAGGCCTTCACTCATGCGTTCTACTGATAGCGATGAAGTATTTGTGGCTAGAACACATTCTGGCGAAACGATGGTTTCAAGCTTCTTAAAGAGTTCTTGCTTGAGCGAGAGTTCTTCAAAAATCGCTTCAATGATGAAATCACAACCCGCAAAAGTATTTTGATCAGATGAGCCTGAAATAAGTAGAGCTAAGCGAGCTGCAGATTCTGGGTTCATACGCTTTTTCTCAACTAGCTTTGCTAACTCATTTTTTACCCAGGCCACACCTTTATCAGCGCGCTCCTGATCGATATCTGTCATAACGATTGGGCATTTTAAATTACGGAGTAGTAACAGTGCTAACTGTGATGCCATAAGTCCGGCGCCAACAACACCCACTTTACCCACCTTGCGAGCCAGAGCTGGCTTAGGGGCACCTTCTACTTTTTTGCGCTTCTTTTGAATAACGTTAAATGCATAGAGGGAGGCGCGTAGGGGATCGCTCATAGTTAAATCAGCCAACGCTAGATCTTCAGCATCAAAGCCTTGACCTAGAGTGTTGCTCTTAGCTGCAGCAATAAGTTCAAGTGCTTTCATTGGTGATGCTATTTCCGCGCCGCCATATTTCTTAAGAGCTGCAGCCTTTCCAGTTGCAAGCGCGCTTTCCCATGCAGGGTCTTGGCTGTAGTCCTTGCGCTCGATTTTAGTAGTACCGTTGAGAACGTTAGCTGCAAATGCAAATGAGCGTTCTAAGAAATCAGAGGGCTCATACACCGCATCCACCACACCAAGCTTGAGAGCATCTTTTGCTTTCATCATGGTGTTGTTATTAAGTGCGTTCAACATGATTACTTGCACGGCCCGCTCTGGCCCAATGAGCTTAGGCAAAATAGTTGCACCGCCCCAACCTGGAACTAATCCAAGGAATACTTCTGGGAGTCCGGTGAAGGCTGTGGAGGCAAGGGTGCGGTAATGGCAATGCAAACCAACTTCAAGGCCGCCGCCGAGTGCTAAACCATTGATGAAGGCAAAAGTTGGAATACTTGATTCACCTAAGCGGCGAAAAACATCATGGCCTAATTTTCCTATACCAAGTGATTGCTCACGAGCAGTTATAAATGAGAGTGCCGATAGATCGGCACCTGCTGCAAAGATAAATGGTTTTCCTGTTATTGCAATTGCAGCTGGCTTACTTGCAATAGCTGCAGTTATCGCTGCATCTAATGCAAGCAGTGATTGCGGCCCGAAAGTATTAGGGCGGTTGTGATCAAGAGTGTTATCGAGAGTAATTAGTGCCAAGACACCTTTAGCACCAAAGGCGCTTAAATTAACTTCTCTTACTAACGCTTGCGTGACAACCTCTTCAGGTGCACCTTCTGGAAGCTTGATATCTACGCTCACTTATTTCACCCGGCCATTAAAGTGTGGGTTTTCCCAAATTACTGATCCGCCCATGCCAAGGCCAATACACATAGTTGTTAAGCCATAGCGCACCTCTGGATGATCTTCAAAAGATCGTGCCAAGTTAAGAATGAGGCGAACACCTGATGAAGCCAGTGGGTGTCCAACAGCAATTGCTCCGCCAAATGGATTAACTCGGGAATCATCATCTGCAATTCCAAAGTGCTCAAGAAAAGCTAATACCTGCACCGCAAAAGCCTCATTGATTTCAAAGAGCCCAATATCCTCAATGCCAAGTCCTGCCTGCTTGAGCGCCTTGATTGTTGAAGGAACTGGCCCAAATCCCATCACTTCAGGCTCTACACCTGCAAATGCATAAGTAACCAATCGGGCTTTAATTCCTAAGCCAAGTTCATTTGCCTTTTCTTCACTTGCAAGAAGGGCTGCTGTTGCTCCATCGTTAAGGCCAGATGAATTTCCTGCTGTGACTCGACCTGCTGGACGAAAGGGAGTTTTTAATCCAGCTAGACCATCCATGGTTGTAGTTGGACGAGGTGCCTCATCAACTGTTGCAATTGTCCATCCCAGTTCGGCGTTGCGCGCAGCCATCGGAATAAGATCTCGCTGAATTAATCCAGCTTCATATGCCTTAGTAGTTTTGATTTGTGAGTTAAGTGCATATTTATCTGCACGCTCTTTGGTAATAGTTGGAAAGCGATCATGAAGTCGCTCGGCTGTTGCTCCCATTGCAAGTGCATCTTGCTCCACAATCTTTTCAGCTAGATAGCGAGGGTTAGGATCCATGAGTTCACCCATTGGATGATTTCCCATATGTTCAACGCCACCTGCAATTGCAATATCGTTAGAACCAAAAGCTATTGCTCCGGCAATCGTTGTTACGGCAGTGAGCGCACCAGCGCACCAACGATCAATTGAATACCCCGGCACGGTATTTGGTAGGCCTGCTAGAAGTGTGGCACTGCGACCAATGTTCATTCCCTGATCACCAGTTTGTGTTGCAGCAGCAATTGCAACATCATCTATTGCACTATGTTCAACTTTTGGATTTCTATCTAAGAGTCCGCGAATTGCGCGCACCATCAAATCATCAGCGCGTGTACCGTTATACATCCCTCCAGCTTTTCCGAAGGGTGTGCGAACGGCATCAACTAAGACAACTGTGCGAGACATGGTGATCCTTTACTAGGGGCGGATATAGCAGTTATGTTACCCGCCAGTAAGGATTTGTAACAGCCGCTTAGGCTGGAGTTAGCGCAGGCGTGCGCGGCTTTGAGAGATAGGCCCTAAGGACAGTGGTGAGGTAGATCGCCCAGATGCCTAGTTGTAGCCAAGAAGTCGAGTTATCAAAGCCCACAAGGCCACCGAGTGTTGCGCCAAGTAATGAGTCAGATGGGATCAGGCTTGAAACATCCCAAGCATATGACTCTCCACCAGGAAGCCAACCCAACTCCTGGAATTCATGGACTCCATATGAGAGAACTCCTGCTGCAACGACAACTAGAGCAACACCTGTGAAGCGGAAGAATTTGCCTAAGTCGAGTTTGATTGCAGATTTGAAAATCAGATAGCCAAGTGAGATTGCAACAGAGAAGCCAAGAATTAAACCCAGGGTAGAGCTGCGTGTATGTGAAACAGTTTTAAAGTTTGAATAAACAAAGAGTGCAGTTTCTAAACCTTCACGGATAACAGCAAAAAACGCTGCTCCAGCAAGGGCTAGCGGCCCTGTACGTAAAGCTAAATCAACTTTTCCATGAAGATCTGCCTTCAAGGTACGAGCTGTTCGCTTCATCCAAAAAACCATCCAGGTAACAAGTGCCACTGCTAGAAAGGAAGTTGTTCCGACGAAGATTTCCTCAGCGCGCTGCGTGAGCTCCTCAGAAGTTCTAGAGAGAATGAAGCCAAGTCCGATACTTCCCACTACAGCAGCGGCAACACCACTCCATAATGGAAGGAGTAAGTGCCGGCGATCGCTTTTTAGAATATAGGCGACCAGAATTCCGACAATCAAGGAGGCTTCCAGGCCCTCGCGTAGGGCAATAATGAATGTGCTCAACATGAAGGAAAATCTATAGGGCTGGTTGTATTTACGCAACTCTTATGTTGCGTAATTCAGGCCTCCTCAGGTGTGGTTTCCGGCACAGGTTCAGGCGTGGGAATAGCCTCTTTCTCCAGTAAGGAGGCCGTAATTGCCTCTCCCACCAGATCTACCTGCCAGTTTCTCGCCCCCAGCGATAGCAGATGATTCCTGACGATCTCAAGGGATGCTTGTGAAGTTGCAGGGGCTGGCGGGGCCCAACAAATTCGGCGAACAATTTCAGGGGTAATGAGATTTTCAATCGGAATGTTATTTTCTTGGGCAATGATCTCAATGCGTGCACGGGCATGTGAAAGTGGTGCGTATTTTTCAGGAAACTTATCTCGCCACAGTTTAATTGGTGGCAATGTGTCGGCGTTAGTGCGAAGTGCTGGCCACTCTGATTCTTCCAGTGCAACAGCACGTGCCACCGCATCTAGCCAGGCCTTTAGATTTTCTAACCAACGTGCTCGAAGTCCCAGCGGACGTAATACCTTTTCAAACTCTTTCTTAGTTGCAACAGGATTAAGTGCAATCTCAACTATTGCTGAGTCATTAAGGAGTTTTCCTCCAGCAATATCTTGCGACTTTGCAATCTCATCGCGAGTAAGCCAAAGTTCGCGAATAATTGCTAATTGATCTCGTCGCTTAATTTTGTGCATCCCAGATGTTCTGCGCCAAGGGTCTACTCGAGGAGGTGGAGGAGGGGCTAAGAGAATTGAAGCAAACTCTTCTTTAGCCCAGGAGTCTTTTTTAGCATCAACTAAAAGAGCTCCAACTTTATCGCGCAGCTCCACGAGTAGTTCAACATCGAGAGCGGCATAGGTCAGCCACTCTTGGGGCAATGGGCGCACAGACCAGTCTGCAGCACTGTGTTCCTTAGCAAGTGAAACACCCATCAAAGATTCTAAAAGCGGGCCAAGTCCAACGCGGGCCAAGCCTGCAATACGCCCCCCTAACTCAGTATCAAATAGGAGCTGCGGGTTGATTCCTAACTCGCGAAGGCAGGGTAAATCCTGTGTGCTGGCATGCAAAATAACCTCATCGGTATTAAGTAACTCGTTAAGTTCTAGCATCAGTGGATGGCCCGGCCCAAAGGCGATGGGATCAATAAGGTGTAGTCCACCATTGGTGCGTTTAATTTGGATTAAGTAAGCGCGTGCGCTGTATCGAAAACCTGAAGCTCGCTCGGCATCAACAGCAAAGGGACCACTGCCTGTAGCTAATTGCGCTAATGCACTCTTGAATGCAGTATCGCTATCGATTACAGCAGGTGTACCGCCGGCGGGAGTGAGTAGCGGTGTTGCAATTATTTCTTCAGACATAAACTGGCTTAACGATGTCTGGCAGATGAAATAGTTGAGACGCCATCAGGAATTGGTTCAAGCCCGGCCACATCGGCAATCAAGCGGCACCATCCAGCGATGTGTCTTAATATTTCAATAGAATCGGTAATTGCTGGTGTCCATGATGCGCGAATTTCAATCTCTGACTCATCATTTCTGGGAGAGAGTTTTCCGAAAGATGCACTAGAAACACGTGTAACAGTCCCACTCGGTGCAGCCAGATCACAACCTTGCCTCTCTAGTGCCTCAAGAAACCAGCTCCAGCCAACTTCTGGCAGAAGCGGATCTTGCTGCATGACTGGGTCAACATCTGCGCGAACGAATGTAACGCAACGAAATTCACCCTCCCACGTGTCTTGCCCACCAGGTTCATGTAACAAGACAAAGCGACCTGAGGCTATTTCATCTTCATCATCGCCTAGTAAGCCATTGCTAACATCGGCAGAGAAGGCAAAGGAGTATGTCGCTAATTTTTGTGGAGCAGGAACTTCTTCTAAAACGATTTCAGCTCGCGGTGTAAAAGTGCGCAAAGAGTTAACTAAATCTTCAAATCCTTTGGCATCCACTGCTTAAGAATAAAGAGTAGGAAGTGCTTTTCATGGGAGGCAGGGCGGTATCCTTGTGCCTATGGCATCAATTCTTGCACTTCTTTCAAGCATATTATGGGGAACTGCTGATTTTGAAGGTGGTCGATTAAGCAAAAAACATGCGCCTTTAGCTGTTCTTGGTTTCTCACAAGTTATTGGTTTAGTTTTTGGTGTTGTAATGATATTGATTTCTGGTGCCTGGCACGCAGATGCATTTGGTGAAGGTGGATACTTAATCCCTGGAATTATTGCAGGCCTGTTTGGATATTTCGGTTTGTTCTGTCTTTATGCAGGTTTATCTACTGGGCGGATGGGCGTTGTCTCACCCATCAGTTCAATGAGCGTGGTCATTCCCCTGACTTATGCCTTGATCAACGGTGACAGACTTTCAACAATCACATCAATTGGAGTTGTTTTGGCAGTGGTGGGAGTTTTTTGCGCCAGCGGACCAGAGCTCTCTCAAGGCCTACCCGTTAAACCTTTACTTCTTGCATTATGTGCAGCGATTGGATTTGGCATAGCTTTAACGTCAATCTCGATTGGTTCACAATCAAGTGCGCTTATGACCATGGTTTCAATGCGTGGGGCAACTTTTCTTGTCACTGTTGGCCTTGCAATCAAATTTCACACCATGGGCGGATTTTCCAAAAAGGAATATCCATCACTTATTTTCATCGGTGTTGCAGATTTCTTAGCCAACGTCTTGCTGGGAGTGGCGTGCACTAAGGGCTTAGTTTCAATTGCAATGGTCTTAGGTTCACTCTTTCCAATTGCAACAGCGCTATTGGCATTTAAGGTCTTGCATGAGCGTTTACAGAAAGTGCAATATGTAGGGATTGCTTTAGCAGTTACAGGAGTTGCTCTGATATCTGCCTTCTAGTTGTGGGCGACGTAAAAATCGGTGCCATCAACGTGGGTGTGGGTGTGATGGGCAAATCTGTTGAGTAGTGCTTGCCAATCAATAGGATCATCACCGCCGGTCACAGGAGTAACACTAAGCTCTAGCTGATCAATTAAACCTTGATCGATGAGTTCAAAAATAATGGAAGTGCCAGCTTCTACTAGAACTCTTTCTCCAAACTGTTTTTTAGCCTTTGCTAGCGCTTCTGCTGCCGGCATATTCCATAGATGAGATAAATCATTTCCTACAACTGGATTAATAGTTGATCGTGAAACTATTACTAAGGGAACTGGGCTTTGTTTATAAGGCTCGTGGCGAGCAGTGTTACCACCAATTAAAATGCAATCAACTTTACGACGCCGTGCTAGAAATGCTTTGCGATCAGCATCTGAGGAAACTCCGTTAGAGCTCTTATCTTTTGATGTAGATCCATCTCGCCCAACCACCAGCGATGCAACCGTGCTCATTTGCCCTACTATCGCAGATTCTGTGAGAATTCTCAGGCGTAAGTCACGCTCAAAAGTTGAGATGTCGCATAAAACCTCGTTAGCCTTTAACCATGTATTGGCGCATTCTTTCTCATGCCGTTGTGGCGCTAGCCCTGACCGTTGGGTTAGCAGCTCCTGCCCACGCAGCGCCCTCCTTGGCCGAGATTCAGGCAAAGGTGCGGTTTCTGGAAGAAGAAGCAACAACTGCAGCTGAAGGTGCGCAAGAAGCGAAAGTTAAGTTAATTGCTCTGACTCGCACACTCAATGGCATTAAAGCAAAAGCCGCTGTTCAAGGAGAAACCCTTTCAGCACTTCAAAAATCTTTAGGCACTATCGCAATCGAGCAGTACAAGGCTGGTGGTTTGGGTCAATCACTAGAACTTCTCTTCTCATCTGATCCCACACTCTATTTATCATCGGCTGGCTCCCTTGATGCAATCAGCCGACGCAAATCTGCCCAACTTCGAAAGTATGAAGCGGCTCAACAACGTTTGAATGCAACAACATTGACTGTTAACGACAAGTTGGCGCTAGTAGTAGCAGCTGAGAAGAAATTTAAAGCTCAATCGGCAAAAGCCCAAGAAAAGCTGGCAGAAGCCGAAGCTTTGCTTTCTAAGTTAACAAAAGCTGAAAGAGAGCGTTTAGCAAAGTTGGCTGCCGAGCAAGAAGATGCTGACCAAGCGGATTCCCAAGCCGCGGCGCGCGCACTATCTGGAATATCTGGACGTGCGGGTGTTGCAATCAAGTACGCACTCAAGCAAATTGGTGATCGCTATGTATTTGGATCAGCCGGACTTCTCACATGGGATTGTTCAGGTCTAACGATGCGTGCTTATCAAGCTGCTGGTGTTTCCCTGCCGCATTCATCGGCCGCACAAGCACGATTGGGAACACAAGTCTCAGTGAAAGCCCTGAAGCCAGGTGACTTACTGTTCTATGGTCGTCCAGTGTCACACGTTGGAATGTATATCGGTGGTGGAAAGATGGTGCATGCACCTCGTTCGGGTTCACGTGTGAAAATCACAACGAGCGGATCTCTTGGAAGAAAACCTTTAGTCGGAGCCCGCCGTTTCTGAAAAAACTTTATTTGTCACCAATGATTTTGGTCCAAGGGCCGGAGGCATAGAAACCTTCATCATCGGTTTAATTGAGCGATTACCAAAATCGAGCATCATTGTTTACACATCGGCTCAGGAAGATACAGCTGCTTATGATGCTGATTGGCTACGTAATTACGGTGTTGAAGTAATTAGAGATCGAGCAAAAATACTGCTTCCGACACCGCGAGTGAATCGCGCTGTTGCCAGAATTGTTAGAGAGCGCGAGATTAAAACCATGGCCTTCGGCGCTGCTGCGCCTTTGGCTTGGATGTCATCTGCCCTGCGCAATGCAGGAGCACAACGCATAGTCGCACTCACTCATGGCCATGAAGTCTGGTGGGCCAAAGTTTTTCCATTCAACCTGATTATGCGACGTATAGGATCAACTACAGATTCATTGACTTACCTTGGCGAATTTACTCGTTCAGCAATCTCGAAGGCGTTGACAACTAAGAGCGCTTCCACCATGCAAAAGATTGCACCAGGAATTGATATTGAACATTTCAAGGCAGTGGATGCAACTGTTTTGCGTCATTCGTTGGGGTTAACTGAGAAGAAAGTCATTGTTAGCGTGGGCCGCCTGGTCCATCGAAAAGGCCAAGACTTCCTAATCGAATCTATGCCTCAGATCCTTAAGAAAGTTCCAAGTGCCCACCTTTTACTTGTGGGCCAGGGTCCCTACAGGAAGCGTTTAGAAAAGCTCGTTAATAAACATTCACTACAGAAAAACATTACCTTTATTGGACGTATTCAATACAAAGATCTTCCCGGCTATATCTGCGTGGGCGATCTCTTTGCAATGCCATCAAGATCGCGCTTTGCTGGATTAGAAGTCGAAGGTTTAGGAATTGTTTATCTAGAAGCTAGTGCTTGTGGATTGCCAGTTATTGCTGGTGCATCTGGCGGTGCACCTGATGCTGTCATAGAGGGCGTAACAGGATTTGTTGTTGATGGAACCAACACAGAGGAAATAGCCAACAGAGCTATCCAACTTCTTTTGGATGAAAAGCTACGTATTTCTATGGGTAGTGCAGGACGAGCATGGATTGAAAAGGAGTGGCGCTGGCAGATTTGGGCTGGCAAGTTTTCTGAACTACTTTCCAGATAATCCTTGCTCATGCATGGCATGAATTGCCGCAGTTCGATTAGTTACTTCTAACTTTCTATATATCGATGCTAAATGTGTTTTAACTGTGGCGGGACTTATAAAAAGAGTCTTAGAGATTTGGGCGGTCGTTTGGCCTTGTTCCAGCTGCACCAGCAGATCAAATTCACGGGCAGTTAACGTGTTGTGGCTATGGCTGAGGACTTTTGCTAAACCTTGGGCGCTAAAGCTTAAGGGGGAGATGAGGCTGTGCTTGATCGCAGCTACAAGGGCTGGAATAGGTTCAGATTTTGAAACAAATGCACTTGCGCCGGCTTTCATTGCAGCACGGATGTAGTTTTCGTGATCGTTAAGGGTTAATACAACAACTCCAATCTCGCGTGAAATACTCCTAATCCAACTCACTAGTTCAAAACCACTACCGTCTGGCAAGTTGATATCGATTGTTACAACATCTGGCTTTGATGCGGAAATCTGGGCACGGGCCTCGGCGATCGAAGAGGCTTCGGTAATCTGGGTGAAACCCTCATGTGTGAGTGCTCGCTTTAACCCTTCACGGACAAGTGCATGGTCATCAACAATTAACAATCTGCTCATGGTGTGAGCAAATCCAGTGAAATTGCAACGTTAGTTCCTGTGAAATCTGATTGGACTTCTAAATGCCCTCCGAGTGCTGCAACGCGTTCAGAGATTCCTTGCAGACCATAGTGATTCTCTTTTTCCTCGGCTCCACCGATCCCATTATCTTCAAAAGAAATATCTAGACGTGTCGCCCGGGAATGCTCGGTCACATTGCTAATAATTTCATTGAAAACCCTAGTGAGTTCAAATGCCAACTCGGGTTGAGATTCGAGTAAATCATGCTCATCTGCCTGCGTGCGAAGATTTAAGATTTCACGACGCACTTTCTCAATCAATGTGTTGATGTCAAAGCGGACCGAGCGCAGACCAGCGCGTTTAACTTCATCACTTTCTTGAAACAACAGAGCATCTAACCCATAGCCCAACCCCACGAGATCTTGGGCTATGCCATCGTGGAGCTCTTGTGCAAGTTTTACTCGCTGCGAAAGGCTCACATAATTACTTTGTGAAGAGCTGCTCAATCTCCTTTGCGAATTCCTTCGCAACGACGTGTCGCTTAATTGAGAGCTTCTGTGTTAAGTGTCCACCAGCGATTGTAAAATCTGTTGTCAGGATAGTGAACTTTCGGATTGATTCCGCCTTGCTCACTGCCTTGTTAGCATCATCGACTGCGGTCTGAATAACAGCAATGAGATCAGGATCATTCGCAAGGTCGGCCATAGAAGCACCTTCCTTCTTATTGTTTGTAACCCAACCCTTAAGTGAGTCTTGATCTATTGTCACAAGAGCGGCAATGAATGGTTGATTATCGCCAACGACCAAGCACTGGCTCACTAGTGGATGTGCGCGTAAACGATCTTCTAATACGGCAGGGGCAACGTTCTTTCCACCTGCAGTAACAATAAGTTCCTTTTTACGGCCCACGATATAGAGGAAGCCCTCATCGTCGAGCTTTCCTAAGTCTCCTGACTGAAACCAACCCTGCGAATCAAAAGCCTCAGCGTTAGCAGCATCGTTTTGCCAGTATCCGCCCATAACAATTCCTCCGCGGATAAGCACTTCGCCATCTTCGGCAATCTTGATTGACGTTCCTGGGATAGGGCGACCAACTGAACCAACACGATGAGCACCAGTTAAATTCAGGGTTGCACCAGCAGTTGTTTCAGTTAAACCGTAGCCTTCTAAAATTGTTACGCCAGCACCGCGATAGAAATGGCCCAAGCGCACACCAAGTGGGGCACCACCTGAGATAGCAGCTTCAACACGACCGCCCATACCTGCGCGAATCTTTGAGTAGACCAACTTGTCAAAGAGACCGTGTTTGAGTGTGAGAAGTGGAGAGATTCCCTTCTTATCCATCGCTTCTGAATAAGCAATCGCGGTCTCAGCTGCTTTTCTAAATATCTTTCCCTTACCAGCAGCTTCAGCGCGAGCTTCAGCGCCGTTGTAGATCTTTTCGAAAATACGAGGAACAGCCAAAACAAATGTTGGCTTGAATGATGCTAAATCAATTGGAAGGCGTCCCAGTGGATCACTGCAATGAGCAAGGTGTAAGCCAGCATTAATTGCACCAATTTGAACCATACGACCAAAGACGTGAGCAACAGGTAAGAACAACAGAGTTGAACCACCAGGCTTAAGGAATAGATCACTTGCGCCTTGCACAACATTTCCGCACTCAGCTAAGAAGTTACCATGAGTCAGCGAAACACCCTTAGGTTTTCCAGTTGTTCCTGATGTGTAAATAAGTGTAGCCAAAGTATTTGGAACAAGTGCAGCGCGGCGACGCTCAATTTCATCATCTGAAACCTGAGCACCAGCATTGCGTAGCACTGTAAGAACATCTTCTGTCATCACCCAGACGTGCTTAGTGTGTGAAGGAATAACTGTTTGCACTAATTCACGAAGCGCTGGAGTCTCCACAATAATTCCAACAGTTGCCGAGTCGTTGAGAATCCAATCGATCTGTTCTGCAGATGATGTGTCATAGATTGGAACAACAACAGCTCCTGCATACCAAATTGCAAAATCAAGGATCGTCCACTCATAACGCGTGCGGGCCATGATTGCCACGCGATCGCCAATTTGGATGCCCGCTGCGATTAATCCCTTGGCAGTTGCTCGAACTTCTTCATCAACTTCTTTGGCAGTAACGCTCTGCCATCCATCGCCGAGGGGGCGAGACATAGTGATGCGCTCAGGCTCAAACCAAGCGCGTTCTGCAATCAGATTCGTTAGATTGCCAGCAGTAGCTGAAGGGACAAGGGCGGGAGTTGTGACTTCATTCATGGGGCTAACGCTAGCGTGAGAAATATGAATTACGGAAGAGGGTAACCTTTGCCCATGAGCGAATTAAGCAGTTCAACAATCACAATAGATGCCCCCATAGCCGATGTCCAAGGCGCCCTTTTTGCCCTTGACCAGTACCCAACCTGGTCTAGTGCGATTAAGGCCAGTGAGGTCGTTGCAAAGGATGACCAAGGCCGAGCAACCAAGGTCAAGATGACTATTGATGCAGGCATGATGAAAGACCGGGTAATTTTAGATTACGACTGGAGCCAAGCCCCGGCGCAACTTTCTTTCTCACTCGATGATGCAGATCTTCTCACTGGCATGGATGGTTCTTATTCCATTAAGGCAATTGATGAAGATACGACTCAAGTTACCTATGAGTTAGGTGTTTCTCTTTCAATGCCAATTCCAGCGATGATGCGTCAAAAGGCGGAGAAGACAACGATTGATCAAGCTCTTTCTCAACTCAAAGCTGCGCTAGAAGCTTAATTTCAGACTTATGTCCTTAACAATCGGTATCGATGTTGGTGGAACAAAGGTGCTTGGCGGAGTTGTTGATGAATCTGGAAAAGTTCTTACAACTGCCAGAAAAGACACACCACGCCAAGGTGGAAGTGCGCTAACACAAACTATTGCCGATGTTGCCAAAGAACTATTACAACAACACTCAGTAGCATCAGTTGGAGTCTCTGCTGCAGGCTTTGTTTCTTCAGATCGAAAAACAATGCTGGCAACTCCTAACATTGCCGACTGGAATGGCGTTGATTTAGATCATCACCTCACCCAAATGATTGGGCTCCCTGTTGTTATTGAAAACGATGCAAATGCAGCGGCATGGGGCGAAGCAAAGTTTGGTGCAGGTAAAAACCAAAATCACATGATGATGCTGACAGTTGGCACTGGAATTGGTGGAGGCATTGTTGTTAACGGTGCGCTCTATCGCGGTGCATTTGGAATTGCTGCAGAGTTTGGACACATGCGCGTTGTTCCTGAGGGACACATCTGCGGCTGTGGTGCCAGAGGCTGCTTTGAGCAGTATGCATCGGGGAATGCACTACTTCGCCACACGCGTGAGGCAATAAATGCCAGCCCTGAAGTTGCGCGTAATCTACTCTCTCGCGGAGACGGCACCGTTGCAGGTTTAACAGGCCAAGCCATTACAGAAGCTGCGCGAGATGGGGATCCAGTGGCATTGGCAGCTTTTAATACAACTGGTCAATGGTTGGGCGCCGGAATCGCATCACTTGCTGTTCTTTTAGATCCTGCTTGTGTAGTGATTGGTGGGGGAGTAATTAGTGCAGGTGAGATTCTTTTGAAGCCAACGCGTGAATCACTTGAGCGCAATATGTCTTTTGCGGGCAAGCATCCATACCCAGAGATTATTGCAGCGCAGTTAGGCAATGAAGCCGGTCTTGTTGGAGTTGCTGACTTAGCTAGGAGCTAATTTTCAAATGGGTATTTCAACCCGATTTGAGAGCGCACGGTATCCATAATCTCCATAATGGCGATTGTGTCATCCCAGGTGAGAATTGGTGATTCTTTAGCTCCACTCTTTACTACACGGGCAAATTCTACTGCCTGCTCACGCAATCCATGGCCTTTGTAATCAGATGGATACTCAGTGACTGTTCCGTCGAAGAGTGTCATTCGCATTGAAGTTGGATTATAGAAAGTTCTATTTACTTCTAGGTAACCATTTAAACCTGCAATGACTGCGGTGCATGGAGTTTGCACAATCATTGTTGTGTTCAAGATGGCCTGGGCTCCATTGGCGTAGTTCAAAATCATCGAGCTTTGGGCGTCCACGCCTTTGTCTGTGAAGACTGCGGAGGAAGTTATAGATTGTGGAATACCTAAAACCATGTGAGCAAAAGAGATTGGATAAATTCCAAGATCAAGTAATGCCCCACCTGCAAGTGAAGGCTCGACTAGACGTGGGATATTTTGATCAGCTAAACGTTGGCCATGGTCGGCATGAATAGTTGTGATGCGGCCTAGGACTCCACTTGCAACAATTTCACGAATCTTTGCATAGTGTGGCAAAAACCTCGCCCACATCGCTTCCATCAACGCCACATCATTAGCCTTAGCGGCTGCAACCATCTCTTTAGCCTCACTGGCATTTACGGCAAATGGCTTTTCGCACAGAACAGGCTTTTTTGCATTAAGGGCAGCAATGACATTTTCTTTATGTGATGGATGGGGAGTAGCAACATAAATCGCATCAATCTCTGAATCATTAATTAGCTCGGCATAACTTCCATAAGCTTTCGCACTAGGAATGGTTTTTACAAACTCTTTTGCTGTCTCTAAATTTCTAGATCCCACGCCGGCAATTTCGTGATCACCTAAATGCGCAATATCAGTTGCAAAAGCACGTGCAATTCCACCTGTGCCGATGATTCCCCATTTAAATTTGCTCATAGCGCTGCTCCATCATCTTCGTGATATCCGCGATGAAACCAACGATTGACTGCGCGCTTTACTGCGCGCCACATTGCACGTGGTGATTGTCGTGGGGGATTAGGTGGAATAAAACGATTCACATCGTGGATCGCATCGAGTTCATCAAGATAGGTTGTTGGCGCAGATTCATCCAAGGACAGGCCAGAGACGATCGAATCGAATTCACTACGAATGAGTTCCTCTTCATCGAACTCATCAGGGCCTGGACGGGGATTACTCACCCTCAGATAGTGTCATATCTGGCAATAGCCACTAAATTAGAGACATGCTCAATAACCTCCCATACGGGACTTTGCGTGCGTTCCTGACACCATTTTTGATGGCTGGTTTTCGTCCCAAGGTAAGAGGCCTGCGCAATGTTCCGGCAAAAGGCCCGGTCATCATCGCGTCTAACCATTTATCTTTTAGTGATTCAATCTTTATGCCTTTAGTTGTTCCACGCAAAGTTACTTTCTTAGCCAAAAGTGAGTACTTCACATCACCCGGACCTAAAGGCTTGCTCAAGAAACTCACCTTCATTGCACTAGGACAAGTTTCAGTTGATCGCTCCGGCGGACGTCGAAGTGAAGCCGCGCTCATTACTGGTTTAAAGGTTTTAGCCCAAGGTGCTTGCCTAGGTATTTATCCTGAGGGAACACGCTCACCCGATGGTCGTCTCTATAAAGGTCGCACAGGAATTGCCCGTTTAGCAATTGAATCAGGAGCACCTGTAATCCCAGTTGCAATGGCTAATACCGACAAGATTCAACCGACTGGAAAAATAATTCCTAATCTTCACCGTGTGGAAATGCAGTTTGGAAAGCCTATGTATTTTGATGGAGATTCCACAGATCTGTTATATCTGCGCGATGTCACAGATCAGATCATGAATGTCATTCAAGCTATGTCTGGCCAGGAATATGTTGATACGTATGCACCAAAGAAATCAAAGCCCGATGACATTAACGTCGCCGGCGAAGAAGACTAAAGAAGATCTAAACCATTTCTTGTAGTTAAGAATTGACAGGTAGTGCAGGTTGGTCCAGATTCTGGAATTTCACCTTCTAGAACTTTAATGAAATCACCAATCACGCGCATGAAGTTATCGTGATCACGCTCTACTGCTACATATTTTTGATGCACACCAAAGCCACTATTTTCAGGGTTATCACCAACTGTGTGAGTAGGTTTCCACACAAGCAGACCCATCGATGCAACTTCCACAGCTTTTCCTGCAGCTGGATTTTCAAGTGCAAAAGCGTAGGCCTCTAATTGAGGTGAATAAAAAGCACCGCTATCTCGCTCTGAATCAGATACTTTGCAATCAATTAATCCAACCGTTCCATCCTCATTAGTTGAGAGAAGGTCGTATTTTCCCAATATGCGCCATCGAGTGTCCTGGCCGTTGATTTGTATTGGCTTGCTCTTAACGAATTCGCCCCATTTAGTAACAGTTCCAGGGCGAAGAGATGGATCAATAGTTGGCATGTCAGCTCTTTCGAAAAACTCTTCTTGCAGTGAAGATAATGTGCCAACAAGTGGCATGGTCATTGGAGCGGTGACTTTGTACCAATACTTAACCCATAAACAACGCTTGCATGTTGATAGACCAAAAGTTAAATCAGAAGGGGAGATGTTTTCGCGCGCAGGCTTTATAGGTTTTTTCATATGCCTATTGTGGCTCTAGCCACTGACAATTGCTAAGAACAAAACTGAAAGACCCAGCACAATCATGATGATTCCACCGGCCGCGCGTAGTTTTTCGAGGCGAGTTGAATCATTGGCCAGCCATGCCCGCGCTGTTCCAGCTAATAAGCCCCACGAGCCATCTGAGATAAAGGCCAGAATAGAGAAAATAGCGCCGAGCAAGATCAACTGTGAGGTGACTTGGCCTTTGTCGCGGTCAATAAACTGTGGAAGCACTGCGGCATAAAAGACTATTGCCTTAGGGTTAAGTGCTCCCACCCAAAAACCATCCCGCATTGATCGCAGCGCAGTTGGCGAGCTATCTCCCTGGTTAGTCATATCAGCTGCATGAATTTTACGATGTCTAATAGCATCAATGCCTAAATAGATTAAGTAAAGACCACCGCCCCATTGCACTGCGATGTATGCAAGATCTGATCTCTGCAAAATCGGACCAAGACCCAGGGCCACAAAGACTGATAAGACAAAAGAACCGGAGACATTGCCTGCAACGGTAAAGACTGCAACTTTGCGGCCCCAGGCGATGGCCCGAGCGATTACGAATAAAACGCTCGGGCCAGGCGCCAAGATAATAATCATCGCGGCAACGATGTACTCAGCTAACCGCGAAGGAATTACCATAGGTCAGATATTAGTTATTACCTCTCGATGAAGCAATTGAAGCCATAACACGGTATCCAACGATTGCCACCAATGTTGCATTGATGATTCCGCTAAATGTGTAATCTCCACGAGTCCATGACATATCTGCGATGCCGATAATCAAAGCAGATGCTGCGATGATCAAGTTAGTTGAGTTAGAGAAATCAACTTTGCCTTCAATCCAGATGCGAGCGCCAAGGACGCCAATCATTCCGAACAAAGCAACGCCAACGCCACCAAGTGCTCCAGTAGGTGTGGCACTTAGAACTGCGCCAAACTTTGGAGACAGTGATAGTCCTACAGCGCCTAATCCTGCAATCCAGTATGCAGCAGTTGAATAGACACGGGTAGCGGCCATAACGCCAATATTTTCAGCATAGGTAGTTGTTCCTGAACCACCACCGGCACCAGCCAAAGTAGTTGCAATACCATCTGCTATTAGCGCTGTTCCCATTTGATCATCAAGGTTCTTGCCAGTCATTGCTGCAACTGCCTTAACATGTCCGACGTTCTCAGCGATGAGTACGAGCACAACAGGTAGGAACAGAACGATTGCCTTGCCATCAAATGTCGGTGATGTAAATGAAGGCAGTGCAACCCACTTGGCAGCAGTGATTGCTTCAGTCTTCACATCCCCTTGAATCAAGGCAACGACATAGCCAACAACTAGACCAGCAAAGATGCTGATGCGATTGAGGAAGCCGCGAGAAGCTGCAGAGATTAATGCGATAGATGCCAAGGTAATGATGCCGATCATGGGACCTGCAACAAAGTTATTTTTAGCAGCTCCCGCCAAGTTCAAACCAATAACCATAACGATGGTTCCAGTTACGATCGGAGGCAATAACCAGTTAATCCAACCGATACCGGCTTGGCGAACGATGAGACCCACAGCGGCCAAGATCAATCCTGTTACTACAACGCCACCGAGTGCTGCTGACATTCCGCCGCCAGCTTTAGCTGCAGCGATAGGTGCCAAGAATGCAAAGGATGAACCTAGGTAGCTAGGAACTTTGTTTTGTGTCAATGCCAGAAATAGCAGTGTGCCGATTCCTGAGAAGAAAAGAGTTGTTGTTGGGGGAAATCCAGTAATGATTGGAACGAGGAAAGTAGCTCCAAACATTGCGGCGATGTGTTGTAAACCCACACCAAAGGTGCGAGGCCATGTAAGGCGTTCATCTGTTGATACAACTGCGCCTGGGGACAGGGTCTTACCGTTTCCATGAAGTTTCCATGAGAGTAGAGACATTGCTGACGTCCTTTCAGATCTCCTGAGTGGCCAACCACGAGAGGCAGTTGGCGTTAAATAAAGGGTAGAACTGGGGCGGTGGGTACTGAGTCGTACGCCACACCAGGAGCGGAGGTGAAATCTGAGCATGAGCGTGTTGGAAGTTGCGCCTGTCTACCTATCCCAATACATTACGTCTCTATATATCGAATGGATACATAGCCCGATAGGTAGAGAAGGAGTAAGCGATGCGCTCACGCAGTGAATCACTTGAGTTCGCCCTCCTAGGTCTTCTATCTCAGACCCCTCTCCATGGGTATGAGCTACGAAAGCGCATGGGCACAATCTTTGGACCATTCCGCGCACTCTCATTTTCAGTTCTCTACCCACAGCTGCGCAGAATGTTAGAGGCGGGGTTAATTGAAGAGACAGTCGTGGATTCTCCATCTCGGCGCTCGCGGATCGTTTATGACATTACCGATAAAGGTCAAGCTCGCTTTGAGAGCCTGACAGAGACCGTTAGTCCTGAGACTTGGGAAGATGAAGGATTTGAAATCCGCTTTGCATTTTTTTCCCCAACATCTTCAAAGAACAGAGTAAGAATTCTTGAGGGACGCCATCGTCGCCTTAAGGAGAAAGCAGAGATTCTGCGCGGTGAACTCGAGAAGTCACCGATTGGAATCGATAAATATCTAGAGGAGTGGCGACGTCACTCACTGGACTCAGCTGATCGAGAGATTGCTTGGCTGGAAAAAATGATCAAAACCGAGAGGAAATAGAGTGAACATAACAACCGGTAAAGGCGACATCCGTGTTGCAATCGTTGGTGTAGGAAACTGTGCCAACTCTTTAGTTCAAGGCGTTACTTACTACAAGGATGCTGCCCTTGATCAAGAGATTCCAGGTCTTATGCATGCAACTGTTGGGGCGTATCACATTTCGAACGTTAAGTTCGTTGCAGCCTTTGACGTTGATGCAAAGAAGGTCGGTTTAGATCTAGCTGATGCCATTTGGGCCAGCGAGAACAACACTATTAAATTTAGTGATGTTGCGAAGACTGGGGTACCAGTTTTGCGCGGAGTAACAAATGACGGTCTCGGTAAGTACTACCGCGAAACAATCAAAGAATCCGATGTCCCTGCGGTGGACGTCGTTGCAGTATTAAAGGAAGAACAAGTAGATATCTTGATCTGCTATCTACCAGTTGGATCAGAAGTTGCCGCTAAGTACTATGCACAGTGCGCAATTGATGCAGGATGTGCTTTCGTTAACGCACTTCCAGTCTTCATCGCCTCTGATCCAGTATGGGAAAAGAAGTTTGCTGATGCTGGACTTCCAATCGTGGGAGATGACATCAAGAGCCAGGTGGGAGCAACGATTACTCACCGCATCATGGCTAAGTTGTTCCAAGATCGTGGTGTTCACCTAGATCGCACATACCAATTAAACGTTGGTGGAAATATGGACTTCAAGAACATGCTCGAGCGTGATCGCCTTGAATCCAAAAAGATTTCAAAAACTAACTCAGTGACATCACAGTTAGAGCACGACTTGGGTGAGAAGAATGTTCACATCGGACCTTCTGATTACATTCCATGGCTAGATGATCGCAAGTGGGCCTACGTTCGCCTCGAAGGCCGCGCTTTTGGCGATGTTCCGCTTAACTTGGAATACAAGTTGGAAGTATGGGATTCACCTAACTCTGCTGGTGTCATCATCGATGCACTACGTTGCGCGAAGATCGGTCTTGATCGCAAGATTGGTGGAGCGTTGCTTTCACCATCGAGTTACTTCATGAAGACACCACCTGTTCAGTACACAGATGAGCAAGCTCATAATAAGGTTGAAGAATTCATCACTGGAAAGATTGAGCGCTAAAAAAGAAGTAGAAATGAAAAGACCCCCCGGTAGGTACCAGGGGGTCTTTTCTAATTACGTACGAAGAGGTGAGAGCCCAATTAATCGACGTGGCGGTTACACATTGACTGGCCTTCTGGGCCAAGCTCAAAGTGTGAACAAGCAACATGTAAGGAGTCAAAAGCGTTGTCACCGTAATGTGCTCGAAATGCAAGGGCTAGGAGAACACGCAAATTTGTTTCACTATCAGATTTGATTCCAAAGACCTGGGCACTTCGACTCACAGTGTTTTCTACTACCTTTTCGCTATGTGATGTCTGAAGAGCGATGGCTCCATTTGATCTTCCTTCGCATACCAATTCCAGAACCAATCTTTCAAAGGGAGTTAACTCGCGTGATGAAATCGTTATGTCCCTTGCCATATAAACCGCTACCTCTCTGCGTGTCTTCATTGTGCTCTTTTTATTAGCACGAGTCTGCCTATAGGATGCCGCAATGACTGAAATTTTGATCAGCCAAGAAAAAAGAGTGCTAACTCTCACCTTCAACCGGCCAACAAAGATGAATGCCCTAACACGAGCTATGTATGCAGGCTTAGCTAAGGGCCTTAATGAGGCAGCGGGGGATTTTGGAGTTCGGGCAGTCATTCTGACATCCGAAGGTGATCACTTCACCGCCGGTAACGACATCAATGACTTTATGGACAACCCACCAACCTCAGATGATTCAGAAGTTGCGCAGTTCTTAGCCGCACTTCTGAATTTTCCTAAACCATTAATTGCTGCTGTCAAAGGAAATGCAGTGGGAGTTGGAACAACAATGCTTCTACACTGTGATGTAGTGGTTGCTTCGCCATCTGCCAAATTCTCAATGCCCTTTGCATCTCTCGGCTTAGTTCCAGAAGCAGGATCAAGTTTTCTCTTTCCACAGCTCGTTGGCTATCAAAGAGCCGCCAAGATTTTCTTTACCGGTGAATCATTTGGCGCAGATGCAGCCCTAGAAATGGGTTTGATTGCAGAGGTTGATTCAGATGCTCTAGCTGGAGCAACCAAGATTGCTCAACACATCGCTGAACAACCACCACAGGCGATCATCAATACAAAGGCTCTGCTCAAAGCCCGCAACCATGAAGCAGTGGCTGCAGTGATGAAGGCAGAGTTTGAAATCTTTTCTATGGCTTTACAATCTGATGAAGCGATGGAAGCTTTTATGAAATTTATGGCCAAGAAGGGGAAATCATGACACTTGCAGGTAAGAGAATTTTCATCACCGGGGGATCGCGCGGTATCGGTTTAGCGATTGCATTGCGTGCAGCTGCCGATGGTGCCTCAATTGCAATCGCTGCCAAGACGTCAGATCCCAATCCAAAACTACCTGGCACCATTCACACAGCTGCAGCTGAAATTGAAGCGGCAGGTGGAAAAGCCCTTGCGATTCAATGCGATCTTCGCGATGAACTTCAGATTGAGGCCGCAGTTAGTCAAGCAGCAGAGGCTTTTGGGGGCATCGATATCCTAATCAACAATGCCAGTGCGATTAACTTAACTCGCACAGATGCAACACCGGCAAAGAGATTTGATCTCATGTTTGATGTGAACGTGCGCGGCACATTCTTAACTTCACAGGCTGCACTGCCTCACCTGCGCAAATCTGGCGCTGAAGGACGCAATCCTCATATTTTGAATCTTTCCCCGCCACTTTCTATGAAGCCAATCTGGTTTAAGGACCACGTTGCATACACAATGGCTAAATACGGCATGAGTATGTGTGTTTTGGGAATGTCAGAAGAGTTTAAGTGCGATGGAATTGCGGTTAATGCGCTGTGGCCACGGACAGTTATTGATACTGCAGCTCTACAGATGATTCCAGGCATTGATGCGCTAGCTGGTCGCAAGCCTGAGATCTTGGCAGATGCTGCATACATCATCTTTAATCGCCCATCTACAGAGTGCACAGGCAATTTCTTTGTCGATGATGAACTATTGGCTTCAGAAGGAATTACTGACTTAGAGAAATATTCAGTGACCCCAGGGACTAAAGATTTTCTGTATGACTTCTTTCTCGACTAAGAGAACTAAATGATCAAGAAAGTACTTCTACTTTGCTCTGTGCTCTTGATTGCAGCTCCGGCTTATGCTTATGCTCATGGAGAGATGGTTCAAGCATTTCCGGAGGTTGATTCGAAGGTTCTTACAGCACCTGGAGAAGTTTCCATTGAATTTAATAGCAAGCTGCAAACCATAGGTAATGCTAATATCAATTTGATTACAGTTACAGATAATCAGGGTCAAATTATTTCCTCTCCAACATCAGTAGTAGAGGGATCTAAGATTTCGACCAGGCTTCAATTAACAGATATCACTGGTTTGGTATCAGTGCATTACCGGATAGTTTCTCAAGACGGTCATCCAGTAGAAGGTGATTACAGTTTTACTGTGGGTGAAACCCCAATCATGATCAGTGCTGGAGATGAAGAATCTGCTGAAGCAGAGGCAGCAATCGCGCAAGAAGGTGGTAGTAATTTACTCGTTAATGGAGTTGGAATTTTAATTCTGATTAGTATTGTTTTTGGCGTTGTTAGGCGTATAAAGAAGTAGAATGCACCAGTGCCCAACTTTGAATTAGAGCTCAATGGTCCAAACCTGATTCAAGAGTCCGAGCGTCGTGGATCGGCGAGATCTCTTTTCTGGCCATGGTGCGGGGCTAATGTTTCACTTCTTGCCCTCTCTTACGGGGCGTTCTTCCTAGGTTTCGGGATCTCATTTAGGCAAGCAACCTTTGCCGCAATTATTGGAACAGTTCTTTCCTTTTTAGTTGTTGGGTTTAGTTCACTTGCTGGAAAGAAATCAAATGCTCCAACCATGATTTTGTCTCGGGCAACCTTTGGCGTTAAAGGCAATGTGGTGCCTGGAGCCCTTTCATACTTGATCTTTGTCGGCTGGGAAACTGTTCTCGTATCTTTAGCAACCCTTGCAACGGGCACAGTCTTTGCCCGCATAGGCAATATCAATCATGATCTAGCTTTAATTATCGGTTTTGTTATTGCGGTCTCATTCACTGTTTTTGGGGGAGTACTTGGCTTTGCAACGATTATGAACCTTCAGAAGTGGTTAACACTTGTAACAGTTGTGATGACAGTTTTTTACATCGCCTTGACCATTGATAGCGTTAATTGGCAAGCAGTAAATTCAATTAAAGATGGAACCAGTCAAGGATTTATTGGAGCGTTGATATTCGGTATTACAGGGATTGGCTTAGGTTGGGTTAATTCAGCTGCAGATTATTCGCGGTATTTGCCTCGCAGCGTTTCAAGCAAAACTGTTGTCGGTTGGACAGTATTAGGAGCATCCCTTGTCCCTATCGTTTTGGTCATTTATGGTTCAGCTTTAGCTGGAAGTAGTAAAGAGTTAAGTGATGCTATTGCGATGGATCCAATCGGTGCTCTTACGACCTTGCTTCCTACCTGGTACTTGATTCCATTTGCCTTAGTAGCAGTTCTAGGTTTGGTGGGTGGAGCAATTCTTGACCTTTACTCATCGGGCTTAACTCTTGTTTCAATTGGTTTACCTGTAAAACGCCATATTGCTGCCTCTATTGATGCGGCAATCATGCTTATTGGAACGATTTACATTGTGTGGTTTGCTGATAGTTTTTTTGTGCCATTTCAGGGTTTTCTTATTACATTGGGTGTACCCGTTGCGGTCTGGTCGGCGATCTTTGTTGCCGATGTCATAGTGCGAAAAGCTCCTTATTCAGAGAAAGATTTATTCAACCCAGCGGGCCGATACGGTGCTTGGAATAAGACTTCGCTGGGATTAATGGTTGTCGGTTCAATCGTTGGCTGGGGATTAGTTACAAATACTTTTGCTTCATGGCTATCGTGGCAGGGTTACTTGTTATTTCTCATTGGTGGCAAAGAAGGTGCTTGGGCATATGCCAACGTGGGAGTTATTGCAGCGTTGCTCATCGGTTTTATCGGACACGTTCTTTTATCGAGAAATGCTATTAGGGCGCAGGAGTCCGTCTAAGCCAGATGAATCCAGCTAAGCCAGAAATGACGGCTGAGATAAATAGCCCTAAGCGCACTTGATCTAACTCTGCTTCAGAGCGCGCAGCGATATCTGCAATCACTAAAGCAACCGTTAACCCCATTCCGGCCAGTGTTGCCACACCAGTAATTTCCTTCATTCCAATCTTTGCATGGCCACCAGTTTTAAGAGCCAACCAAGCAAATAGAGTGATTCCAATAATTTTGCCAATAGATCTTGCCAGGATTATGGAAATGGTGGTTTGAGATGTGAAGGCAGAGAGGTTGATATCAAGTGGAATATTTACGACAACTATGACCGGCACAATGAAATATGTTGAAACCGGCGTTAATACTTTGATTATCTTGTGGAGTGCATGAGTACGCAGGGGTAGAATGAAGCCGATTGCGGCAGCACCTAAAGTTATGAGAGCTTTTATTGGCTCTAAATCATCACCATAGAAAATGGCCAGAACAATAAGGGAGAAGAGATCATCGGCAATAGCCAGGGTTAAGAGAAATAGTCTTACGTGTGGATTGACCCGCTTACCCAACAATATGAGAACGCCAAGTGCAAGTGCGATATCCGTTGGCATAGATGCCGCCCACACGTGTGAGCCTGGGTTAACTAGCAGATAGATACTGGCTGGAACAATCATGCCGCCCAAAGCTGCAACGATTGGAACAACGGCTGTTTTGAAATCCTTGATGCCACTCTTAATCTCTAGACCAACTAGAAAGAAGAAGATTGCGATTAAGACATCTAAGAACATGGCCTAAATCTACTATGTCCGGATACAACAAAGCCCGCACCAATAGGCACGGGCTTTGTTATAAAGCGGTTTTTAGATGTCGTAATACAGCTCGAACTCAGCTGGATGTGGACGTAAGCGAACATAATCAACTTCTTGCTTGCGCTTGAATTCGATCCATGTCTCGATGAGATCCTTAGTAAATACTCCACCCTTGAGCAAGAACTCGTGATCGCGCTCTAGGTTGTTGAGCACTTCATCGAGAGAACCCGGAACTTGTGGAATAGCTGCCGCTTCTGCGCCAGTTAATTCATACAAGTCTTTATCTACTGGGGCAGGTGGTTCGATCTTGTTGATAATTCCATCAAGACCGGCCATCAACATCGCAGCAAATGCTAGATATGGATTTGATGATGGATCTGGGCAACGGAACTCAATGCGCTTTGCCTTTGGATTGGATCCTGTAATTGGGATACGGATACAAGCTGAACGGTTACGAGCTGAGTAAACAAGGTTTACAGGTGCTTCATAACCTGGGACTAGGCGACGGTATGAGTTAACTGTTGGGTTAGTGAAAGCAAGCAATGACGGAGCGTGCTTGAGCAGACCACCGACATAGTGACGGGCCATGTCTGAAAGATCACCGTATCCATCACCAAAGAACAATGGCTTGCCATCTTTCCAGAGTGACTGGTGAACGTGCATACCTGAACCATTATCACCAAAGAGTGGCTTTGGCATAAATGTTGCGGTCTTGCCACCCTGCCATGCAGTGTTACGGACTACGTACTTAAACTTCATTACATCATCGCCAGCATGCAAGATATCTGTGAAGCGGTAGTTAATTTCCATCTGACCTGCTGTACCAACTTCGTGGTGTGAGCGCTCAACGAGTAGACCAACTTTTCCAAGCTGCATAACCATCTCATCGCGAAGATCAGCAAATTGATCTGTTGGCGATACTGGGAAATATCCACCCTTGATGCGAGTGCGGTATCCGCGGTTGGGAGTTCCATCTGCATCTTCCTTAATTCCTGTATTCCAGGCACCCTCATATGAATCAATCTCATGATAAGAAGTGTTGATATCAGTCTTAAAGCGAACGCGATCGAAAACATAAAACTCAGCTTCTGGTGCAAAGAATGCTGTATCAGCGATTCCCTGGGCACGCATGAAGTCAACTGCCTTTGCCACAACACCACGTGGGTCACGACTATATGGTGAGTTATCAACTGGGTTGTGAACAGAGAAGATAATGACCAGTGTCTTCTCTTTACGGTATGGGTCAAGGAATGCAGATTCTGGAACTGGTAACAGTTTCATATCTGATTCATGGATTGACTGGAATCCACGAATTGATGAACCATCAAACATCAGACCCTCAGTAAAGACAGCCTCGTCAAATGATTCAACAGGAACGTTGAAGTGGTGTTGGATACCAGGTAGATCTGTAAAGCGAACATCAACAAGCTTTACGTCTTCCTTCTTAATATATGCAAAAATTTCTGCAGAGTTCTTAAACATGCTTCTCCCAATTCACATGGATACATAAAAGGTGTATCAGCGCAGATTTTCTCGACTTTGAGCCCTCTGCCTCGTGGCCCAAGAATAAGTCGCAAAAGGCATATTGGCCTAACCGCCCTGTTACATCCATGTTAAGAATTTAAAGGGCGTTAGGCTTAGGGCCATGAGCTACCCCTTCATCCGAACCACCTATGGACGCCGCATGGCAGCCCTGGCCCTTGATTGGTTGGCCTGTTATGCCATCGTGGCCGCGCTCAGCGGGGGTGTTAACAAGATGAGCCCCAACAGCTCCCTCTATGTTCTAGCGATCTTCTTTTTAGAGGTCTGGATTTTGACTGCCTTGCAAGGTGCCACCTTGGGACACCGCCTCTTTGGGATGAGGGTTGTTCGCTTTGAAGATGGAGGAGCAATCTCTTTAATTCAAGCACTTATACGAACAGTACTTTTGGTTTTAGTTGTCACCGCAGTTACTTTTGATGTGAATGGTCGCGGAATTCATGAGCGTTCAAGTAAATCGGTACTGACAAGAAGTTAAATGAGCATTGAATCAATCAAGGTAACTCCGCTTACACTTGCCACATGAATGGCTCACTCGCACTGGTTGGTTCAGGTGAATATCTACCCGCGATGGCTTCGCTTGAGAAATCACTAGTTGATGATGGAGTAAAGAACGGCAAAGAAGCCAGATATCTACAGATTCCAACTGCGGCTGGACGTGAAAGCAGTGACCGTTTGGAGTATTGGAGAGAACTTGGGCTAAGACAAGCAAAGAGTATTGGGGTAGAGGCAACTTATCTTCCCATCTTCACACGCGAAGACGCATTCAATCAAAAATATGTTGATGCGGTAGCAAACAGTGCGCTGATGTATATGTCTGGGGGAGACCCACACCATCTGGCCCAGGTACTAATCGACACTCCGTTGTGGGATGCAATGTATGAGAATTGGAAAACTGGAGCATCACTTGCTGGATGTAGTGCAGGAGCAATGGTTCTTAGCGCACATATACCCAACTTTCGGTTGCTAAAGAAAACACCAACAGCAGGATTGAATCTACTTCCAGAGATTCGTGTAATCCCACATTTCAACAAGTTCTTTAAGTGGATTCCAGAGAGTGCGGCGAAAGTTTTAATGCATGTTCCCGATAACTCAATCCTGATAGGTGTGGATGAGCTAACAGCTATTGTGAAGCGATCAGGGGAGGCTGAGTGGGTTGTGGTGGGTGAGGCAAAGGTGCATGTACTGAAGGGTTTGCCGGATCAACAGCTAGGCAATGGCGAAAGAATTAACTTTTCAACCCTGTGATCTAAAGATGTATTAGCGAATCTTTGGGGCGCGGGTTGGCATTGGACCTTTGGGAATTGGCATAGATAAACCACCAACTGCCTTCAGGCGAGCACGAACTTCACGCATTTGATGGGCAGTTAACTTCTTAGGTTGCTTTTGCAGATGCTTTTGTAGTTTGCGAAGCGAGACCTGACCTTCACCATCGCCGACGATTACTTCAATGACTGGAACACCAGGTGCAAAGCGTTCAGTCTTCTTGTGCTCATCCTGTAGAAGTTGGCGAACTGTGTTGGGTGAACCCTCACCAGTGAGGACAATCCCTGCGCGACCAACACTTCGGTGGACCATATCTTGGTTGCGAGAGACTGCAACAGCTGGAGTTGTTGTCCATCCTTTGCGGATAGCCATCAAAACACTTGCACCAGCACCTATCTGGCCCTCAATAGATGAGTATGCAGCGCGTCCTGCAACGCGAGTAAAGAAGAGAAGAGTCATAAGGAATGAAAGCGGGGTAAAAATAAAGCCAACATAAACAGGATGATCAATGGCTATACCAATGCCAATTCCTATTGAAAGTGTTGTTAGAAAGATTGCGACAAGGGCTATACCAATCCAAGGCTTAACCTGCTTAGTGACAGCGTATGCATCACGAAAGGTTTGGAAGCGAGGGGTCTTAATCTTCTTATCTTTAGCTTTTCTCTTAAACATCTCTTTAGTTTAGTGGGGCAGGGGCAGTTCCACCAAGGCGGACCGGAGCCCAACGTTGGCCCACATGGCTATCAGGGTAGTCCTCTTGCACCTGGCGCAGCATGGCGAGCAATGTTTTGCGCAAATGCAACTCGGCCTGCTCAACATCTGCCCCACGTTCATAAAAGATCGGCTCACCAAAGACCACTGTTACCGGAAATTTATTGTGCTTGAGGTTTCGCTTAACGCCTTTAGTCCAAATTCTCTGACTACCCCAAATAATCGAAGGAACAATCGGCACACCGGCACCCATCGCTAATCTGACTGCTCCAGATTTAAGCTCCTTAATTTCAAATGAGGTTGAGGTTGTGCCCTCAGGAAAGATTCCAATAATCTCACCAGCCTTGAGAGCGCGCAGGGCTGCAACAAAAGATGCAGAACCACTGCTGCGATCAACGCTGATGTGGTGCATGCCGCGCATCAATGGGCCAGCTAATTTATTAGCAAAGATTTCTTTCTTAGCCATAAAGCGAACATAGCGATTTGCAGGAAGAGCTGCGGTTCCAGTGATTGCAAAATCTAAATAGCTCACATGATTTATAGCAAGAATTGCGCCGCCTTTACGTGGAATGTTGTCCGCGCCACGAAAATCAAAACGCAGTCCAAGGACCTTCCAAAAGGTTTTTATAACTGCAATTACTGGGGGATAGACAAGATCAGCCACGAGCTGCCCTTGCATCCGTTGCCTGCTTATACAGGCGACCTGCGCGATAGCTAGAGCGCACAAGTGGTCCACTCATGACGCCAAGGAATCCAATATCTGTAGCTTCTTTTGAAAGTTCAACAAACTCTTGTGGCTTAACCCAACGCTCTACCGGATGGTGGCGACTGGTTGGGCGCAAGTACTGAGTGATAGTTATTAAGTCACAGCCGGCATCGTGTAGATCAACGAGTGCTTGAGTCACTTCCTCGCGAGTTTCACCCAAACCTAGAATCAAATTCGATTTAGTAACTAAGCCAAAATCACGGGCCATGGAGATAACTGTTAAGGATTTTTCGTAAGTAAATGCTGGGCGAATTCGCTTAAAAATTCGGGGGACTGTTTCCAAGTTATGGGCAAAGACCTCAGGGCGAGTTTCAAAGATTTCATTGAGTAGGTGCGCCTTTGCATGAAAATCAGGGGCCAACATTTCTACACCAGTGCCCGGATTTAACTCATGTACCTTGCGAATTGTTTCGGCGTAGAGCCAAGCACCCTCATCAGGCAAGTCATCGCGTGTAACACCAGTGATAGTTGCGTACTTAAGGCCCATCGCTTTAACAGATTCTGCAACCTTGCGCGGTTCTTCTCGATCTAGTGGATCAGGCTTGCCTGTGTCGATGTTGCAGAAATCGCAACGGCGGGTGCACTTATCGCCGCCAATAAGAAATGTTGCTTCTTTATCTTCCCAACATTCAAAGATATTTGGGCAAGCTGCTTCTTGGCAGACGGTGTGCAGCCCTTCAGATTTAACAAGGCTCTGCAAACGAGTGTATTCAGGACCCATGTGCGCCTTGGTCTTAATCCATTCAGGCTTTCGCTCGATAGGAACTTCAGCATTTCGAGCTTCAATGCGGATTAATTTGCGACCTTCTGGGGCAAGTGTCATGCGCACACCTTCTTTAACGATTCAATCATTTGTCGCTCGACTATTGGAGAGGTTTCTTCAATGCTTATGTTATGGCCTAGTTCTCTAGAAATTGATGTGACATCAGCATCTGCAATGCCACAGGGAATGATCTGATTAAAGGCGCTCAGATCCGGACAGACGTTGAGTGCAAAGCCATGCATTGTTACGCCTTTGCTGACTCGAATTCCAATGGCAGCTATTTTGCGATCACCTTTTTCATCTATTACCCAAACACCAGAGCGTCCAGAGAGACAGGTTGCTTTAATCCCTAAATCTTCACAGACATTTATCAACCCACGTTCAATTTCGCGGACAAAGCCAACAAGTTCATGGGGCTGTGAGAGTTTTACGATTGGATATCCAACAAGTTGACCAGGTCCATGCCACGTAATTTTTCCACCGCGATCAACTTCAATAACTGGTGTTCCATCCTGAGGTTTTTCTGAATCTAAAGTTCTACGACCGGCGGTATAGACCGATGGATGCTCAAGTAATAGCAAAGTATTAGGGCGAATGCCCTGGGCAACTTCTGAGTGAATAGTGCGTTGCACTTGCCATGCCTCTTCATAATCAATCAAACCGTGGCGGGTGAGGGCTATCGCACTTTGGTTAGGAGGGGTCACGACGGGCACATCGCTAGCCTAAAGGTAGGCTTGGCTCCTTACCAATTGAAGCCATATCAGACCTAAACGAGAGGCCGCCTTCACCATGTCCACGCAGTCAATTCAAAAGACCCGCAAGCCCTTTGCCATCGCACTCTTAGTAGTAATTGTTTGGTTTGGCATAACCGGTGTCATGGGTCCTCTATTTGGCAAGCTCTCTTCAGTTCAGGAGAACAACAACTCTTCTTTCCTACCTAAAGGCGCTGAAGCCACAAAGGCTGCAGATGTGATTGCTACTTTCTCTGATGAGAAGACTTTTAATTTTCCTACGTTAATTTTGTTTGAAGGCGCATCAACGCCAGAGACATTTGCTGCAATTAATGCGCACATATCGAAAGTCGGTGCGTTAACTTTGGATGGAACGAGCGCAAAAATCTCGGACTTCTTGGCTCCTGGATCGCAGATAAGCGTCTTCCCATCTCAAGATGGAAAAGCAATTTTGGCAAATATCCCATTAGATGGAAATTCACTCTCCAAGGTTCTTCCCAACGATAAGCCTGTACTTCCTGCACTTATTGCAGCACTACGTGAAGACATCAAACCCATAGCCCAAGCTAGTGGTTTAGAACCATATGTCACAGGACCTGGTGGACTACTAGGAGATCTTTTTAGCGCTTTTGGAACTTTAGACTCAACATTACTCTTAACAACTCTTGGCGTTGTTGCAATCATCTTAATTTTCGTTTATCGCTCACCAATCTTATGGATTATTCCTCTCTTGTCTTCACTGTTTGCCCTGTCTACAGCAGGTGGAATTGTTTATTTGCTAGCAAAAAATAACATCATCGACGTTGACGGACAGTCGCAGGGAATTCTCTCGGTTCTGGTTATTGGTGCAGCCACCGACTATGCACTCTTACTCATCGCTCGTTATCGCGAGGAACTACATCTGCATGAAAGCCGTTTTGACGCGATGAAGAGCGCGTATAAGGGTGTGTGGGAACCAATTCTTGCTTCAGGTTCAACAGTTTCCATTTCTTTACTTGTTTTGCTATTTAGTCAGCTGACTAACACTGCAGGCCTTGGCCCAGTTGGAGCAATCGGAATTGTTTGCGCAATGCTCACAATTCTGACCTTGCTGCCAGCACTGCTTCTACTCTTTGGCCGTTGGATATTCTGGCCAAGACGACCTCACTTTGATGGTGATGATCATGTGATGAGTGGTCCATGGTCGAAGCTTGCAAATGGAATTGGACGCAATCCTCGCAAGGCTTGGGTGATTACTGGATCCGTCCTATTACTTTTTGCTTTCGCATCAACAACGCTAAAAGCTGATGGAATCGGAACGGTAGATACATTTACTGGCAATCCAGAATCTGTCGTCGGGCAGAAGCTTCTAGTTACTCACTTCCCAGGCGGAGAGGGTGATCCAACTCAGATTGTTGTTGCCGTCGATAAAATTTATGCAGTAACAGCGGCGGTCAAAAATGCGCCAGGTGTTACAGAAATCGTTCCCCTTGTTGATCCAGTCACACAGGTAATGAAGGTCGTTGATAACAAAGCTATTTTAAATGTGACGCTGGATAAAGCCCCAGATAGCGTGGAAGCATCGAATGATATCCCCAAGATTCGCGAATTAGCTAAAGCTGCTGATGAAACCTCATTAGTCGGCGGCACAAGCGCGGTCTATTACGATGTTCGAAAAGCGAATGACAGAGATAACAAGACGATTATCCCTATTATCTTGCTGGTTATCACAATCATCCTTGGATTACTGCTGCGCAGTATTTTGAGTGCCATAGTCCTTCTTGGGACGGTGCTGCTTTCATATTTTGCAACTCTGGGAGTTTGTGCACTTGTCTTTAATAACGTATTCGGTTTCGCTGGGGGCGATAACTCATTCCCACTCTTTGCCTTCATCTTCTTGGTGGCACTTGGAATTGATTACAACATCTTCCTTATGACACGCGTGCGCGAAGAGAGCGCAAAGATTGGAACGCGTGCAGGGATTATTAAGGGTGTGACAGTAACGGGATCGGTAATTACTTCTGCTGGAGTCGTTCTGGCAGCAACCTTTGCTGTGCTTGGCTTGTTGCCATTAGTGCCACTGGCTCAGCTTGGCTTTGCTGTGGCCTTTGGAGTTCTCCTAGACACCATCATTGTTCGTTCAGTCTTGGTGCCAGCCATGGTTCATGAGATTGGTCCAAAGATCTGGTGGCCATCAAAACTGCAGCATGAAGATGTAAAGAGCTAATGCGCGTTGGCATTGCTGGTTATGGATTAGCAGGACGTTATTTCCATGCACCTTTACTTAAAGGGTGTGGATATGAAGTCGTTGCGATTCAGACCAGTAATGCCGAACGAGCAGGACATGCAGTTGCAGACTTTCCAGATGTCAATGTTGTTGCAACGATTCAAGAGTTAGTAGCTCACAAACTAGATCTTGTAGTTGTTGCATCAGCCAATCTGGTCCATGGCGAACATGCATATGCTGCAATTAATGCTGGTATTCCAGTTGTTGTGGACAAGCCGATGGGGCGCACCTTTGCAGAGACTGCAGAGATTATCTCTGCTGGGGAGCGCGAAGGTGTTGCTGTCTCAACTTTCTTTAATCGCCGCTGGGACAGTGATTCGCTAACGATTAAGAAAGTTTTAGCTTCTGGCGTCCTTGGAACTATTCATCGTATGGATTCGCGCTTTGAGCGCTTTCGTCCAGAACTTAATAAGAGTTCGTGGCGCGAGAATATGAGTGCCGCAGATGGCGGGGGACAACTCCTAGATTTGCAGCCACATTTGATTTCAACGGCTATCGATTGGTTTGGGAAAGCCGAACTCGTTACCTCAACCGTGCGCACAATTCGCGGTGGAGCAGACGATGATGCTGTATTAGTTCTCAAACATGGTTCAGGAGTTCTTTCAATCCTGAGTGCAAGTGTTGTTGCGGGTGCACCAGGTCCTCGCATTCGAATCTTGGGTAGCAAGGGTGCTTTAGTTATTAATGATTTAGATCCTCAGGAGGCCTTACTCAAAGCGGGCAAAATCCCCATGGGTGGTAAATGGGATGTTCCTACGAAATCGAAAACCTTCATTCACCGCGGCGATGACGTAGAAGAGATTGTTGGAGAAGATGGTAATTACGCCACTTTCTACACCTTGGTTGCAGGTGCCATTGCTGGTACAAACCCATGGCCGATTTCAAATGATGATGCGCTTTTAGTTGCACACATTATTGATCAGGCCCGAAATAACGCTCTTCATGTCTAAGAAGAGTGATGTTCTAATTGTTGGAGCTGGTTTAGCTGGCTTAAGCGCTGCAATCCAACTACAAAACGCAGGTCGATCTGTAACTGTTATTGAAGCCAGTGATCGCGCTGGTGGGCGAGTAGCAAGTGATCATATTGATGGGTACATCTGTGATCGTGGTTTTCAGCTGATTAACTCAAAATATCCAGCCCTAATTGCACTTGATGTTATTGATGAGATTGATTTCATACTTGCACCACGAGTAATCGAAGTCAGTTTAGGAACTGAACGAATCGCGCTAGGTGATCCACGTAGTGCTCCGTTTTCAGCGCTCCATCGTGGGACTGGTTCAATGAGTGAGAAAGTAAATTTTGCTCGGTTCATTTTCGCTAAGATGAAGCGCGAACAATCTCTTGGCCAGGCCTTGCGCAGCGCGGGCTGCGGAACGACATATGAGCGAGTGCTTCGCCCATTCTTGCAAGGCGTCTTTCTAGCCGACCCAGACAAAGTCGATGCACAGTATGGCCAAATCGTCATTCGCTCATTTGTCACTGGCTCACCAGGTATTCCAAAGTATGGTGTTGGACAGCTCTCACAAGCACTTGCTTCTCGCATTACAGATCTACAACTCAATGTGCGAGCTGAGCGCATTGTGGGTAACACCGTGCAGACTTCTGCAGGAGAGTTTTCGGCAAGAGATATTTTGATAGCAACAGATGCAACAACAGCCACTCAGCTATTGGAACTGGGTGAGGTTTCTCGAATGCAGGGCTGCGTGACTTGGTATCACGCCACAGATAAGAATCCATCTGGAACTGGCCGCCTGCTTATTGATGGTCAAAACCGAGGACCAGTTATGAATAGCTTGGCTATTTCAGACATTTCAAAGGCTTATGCACCTGTTGGTATGAATCTGATTTCAAGTATCACTGAACTTGGAACAACTGATTCAGAGGTTCGGCGCCACCTTTCAACAATGTGGGGCGTTGAAACCCGTGATTGGCAGTTGATTGCAAAATATGAAATCCCATCAGCGCTTCCATTGCACCATGTTGGAAAAGAACTCACGCAACCGACCAAGATGTCAGAGCATCTGTATGTTGCAGGTGATCACCGAACTGTTCCATCACAGCAAGGCGCCCTCTTTAGCGGCAGCCTGGCTGCGCAATTAATCTTGAACTAGTTGATTAAGCGCATCGGTGATGTGGGGATAATCCCAAGTAAAGCCAGCTTCTTGTAAGACATGGGGAATTACCTTTTTAGAACCTAGAACTTCAGAGGAAAAACCGCCCAGTACAATCTTTAGCGCCATTGCTGGGGCTGGAAAGAGTGCTGGCCGATGAAGTGCGCGAGCAAGTGCTGAGGTAAATTCTTGGTTAGTAACTGGGTTAGGTGAAGTCACGTTCACCGCACCTGAAATTGGATTCTCCAAAGCGAAGACTATGGCGCGAATTTGATCATGCAAAGTAATCCACGACCACCACTGTTTACCTGATCCAAGTTTTCCACCAAAACCTAAACGGAAGAGCGGCAACATCTTTCCTAGTGCACCGCCGGTTGGATCAAGGACTAAACCGGTACGAATCTTTACCGTGCGAACATCGCCAGCTAAATCAGCTGCGCTTTCCCATTCGCGGCAAACGGCTGCAAGAAAATCATCTCCTACGCGATCTGTTTCAACGACTGCACGATTACCGCTCTCTCCATACCAACCAATGGCACTTGCTGAGATAAACACCGCAGGTTTAAGTTCTGCAACAGCTTTAGCAATAGTTGTAGTTCCAAGTAGGCGTGAGTTGAGAATCTCTGACTTGTATCTCTTCGTCCAACGCTTATCGCCAACTCCCACACCAGCTAAGTGAATGATTGCATCCACACCAGCCAGAGGAGCTAAATCATCAAAGCCTGTTTGTGGATCCCACTGAACTTCATCAGAGGCAACTGGCATGCGACGAACTAAACGTTGAACTGTGTGGCCTTCAGATTTTAAATGGCCAACGAGGGCAGTTCCGATGAGGCCGGAGGAACCGCTAATTGCGATTCTTTGAGGGACGCGCATTACTACTTAGAGGCCCAAATCTGATTCGAAAGCGCCGCCTTCTAGACGCTCTTTCAAAGTAACAAGGAATCGGGCTGCATCTGCGCCATCAACCACACGGTGATCGTAGGAAAGACCTAGATAAACCATAGAACGGATAGCAATTGTTTCTCCGCCATCTTCCCCGCGAACAACCATTGGACGCTTTACTACCGCGCCTAAACCAAGGATTGCTACTTGTGGTTGGTTGATGATTGGAGTGTCAAAGAGTGCTCCACGGCTACCAGTGTTTGTGAGTGTAAACGTTCCACCACCCAACTCATCTGGAGTTACTTTGTTATCGCGTGTGCGAGCAGCTAGATCTGAAATCTTTCGAGCAATGCCGCCCATGTTCAAATCACCAGCGTTAGCAATAACTGGAACAAGAAGTCCACGCTCTGTATCAACGGCAATACCTAGGTGCTCTGTGCCATGGTAAGTAATTTGATCGCCCTCAACTGATGAGTTAAGAACTGGGTGTTGCTTGAGTGCTTCACACACAGCAACTGCAAAGAATGGAAGGAATGAAAGCTTGACGCCTTCACGAGCTTCAAATGACTCCTTTGCTTTTTCGCGCAAACGAGAAATCTTTGTAACATCAACTTCAACCACAGTCGTTAACTGGGCACTTACCTGTAGTGATTCCACCATTCTGGCAGCAATAACTTTACGCAACCTTGACATTGTTACTGTCGTTCCACGAAGTGGAGAAACTGCAACTGCTGCTGGGCGTACAGCAGTAGGTGCTGCAGCAGTAGGTGCAGGTGCTGAATATGTAGGTACAGCTGGTTTTGAAAGCGATTCAACATCTTCACGGCGAATACGTCCTCCAATTCCAGTTCCCTTAACATGTGCAAGATTTACACCAAGTTCATTGGCAAGTTTGCGAACGAGGGGAGTGACATAAGCATCAACTGGTTGTGTGAGTGGAGCTGCTGCAACTGGTGCAGGCGCCGAAACAACGGGTGCTGCAACTACAGGTGCTGGTGTTGCAACAATTGGTGCAGGTTTTGGTGTCACAGGAGCGGCAACTGGTGCGGCTCCGCTTGTGCCAATTAATCCCAGACGAGCACCAACTGGAACGGTTGAATCAACTGCAACATCAATTGCTAACAAAGTTCCAGCAACTGGTGAAGGGATCTCGGTGTCTACCTTGTCAGTTGAAACTTCTAGTAATGCTTCATCAACGGCAACCGAGTCACCAATATTTTTTAACCAACGTGTAACTGTTCCTTCACTCACACTCTCACCCAATGCCGGCATGGTGATGACTGTTCCTGCACCCGATGCGGCTGGAACAGCAGCAACTGGGGCTGCAGGTGGTGGTGTGACTGGCGCGGCAGGAGCAGCGGCAACTGGTGCAGAAGGTGCAGGTGCGGCGGCGCCATCAGCGATGATTGCTAACTCTGCGCCAACTAGAACCGTTTGATCAACTTGAACAACAATTTTTGTAAGAGTTCCAGCAACAGGGGAAGGAATTTCGGTATCTACTTTGTCAGTTGATACTTCAAGAAGTGGTTCATCGACATTAACGTGGTCGCCTTCGGACTTTAACCAACGTGTAACTGTTCCTTCGCTCACACTTTCACCAAGTGCTGGCATCGTTACGGAAAATGTCATTATTTTCTCTCCTTGGTTATCCGTGTGCGTGAAGCGGTTTGCCTGCAAGAGCCATATGAGCTTCGCCCATTGCCTCAGACAGTGTTGGGTGTGCATGAATCAGGGATGCAACATCGGTTGCACGAGCTTCCCAGTTAAAGATTAACTCTGCTTCAGCTAGAAGTTCACCGACGCGCGCACCAACCATGTGAACCCCAAGGATTGGACCATCCTTTTCGCCAACAAGTTTGATTGAACCAGCAGTGCCAAGAATCTGTGCTTTACCGTTTCCAGCTAAGTCATAACTGAGTTCAACAACATCATGGCCGCGCTTTTTAGCCTCTGCAGTTGTTAAACCAACTGAAGCAACTTCAGGATCTGAGTAAGTAACGCGTGGAATTCCATCGTAGTTAATTGGGCGTGGATTTAATCCTGCAATTTCTTCGGCAACGAGCATGCCTTCGGCAAAGCCAACATGGGCTAACTGCTGCGTTGGAATCAAATCTCCAACGGCCCAAATGCCGGGCACATTGGTGCGGCACTTGTTATCAACGATTACATAACCACGATCTATTGTGATTCCCTGCTCCTCATAGCCAAGGTTTGCCGACACTGGACCACGACCAACAGAGACCAACAAGAGATCTGCAGTGAACTCCTTGCCATCTTCTAAAGTGATAGTTACACCCTTTTTGTTCTTGCTAGCTGATTTGAATTTAACGCCTAGTTCAAAGTTGATGCCACGCTTTCTAAATGCGCGCTCGAGCTGCTTACTAGAGCTCTCATCTTCAAGGGCGATCAGATGTGGTAGACCTTCAATAATTGTTACTTCTGAGCCAAAGGATTTCCAGACAGATGCGAACTCACAACCAATGACTCCGCCGCCCAAGACGATGACAGATTTTGGAACGTAATCCATCTTTGTTCCGTGATCTGAGGTGATGATCTGCTTGCCATCAATTTCAAGTCCAGGCAAAGTGCGCGCATATGAGCCGGTTGCAAGAATGATGTTTTTGCCGGTGTAGCGCTGGCCGTTTACTTCAACTGTGTCCTTGGAAACTAATTTTCCATGACCTTCGATATATGTGATGTTTCTAGATTTAACTAATCCTTGTAGACCTTTGTGAAGACGGGAGATGACACCATCTTTATATGAATTAACACCGTTCATATCGATGCCATTAAAAGTGGACTTAACGCCGAACTTAGAACCCTCTCGGGCACCATCTGCGATTTCAGCTGAATGCAAAAGCGCTTTAGTTGGGATACATCCCCTATGCAGACACGTGCCACCAACTTTGTCGGCTTCGATTAATGCAACTGAGAGGCCAAGTTGTGCACTTCGCAAGGCGCACGCATAACCGCCGCTTCCGCCACCCAGAATCACTAGATCAAATTGCGACACTCAACTACCCCTTTTACCCATGCTTAGGGCTCTATCTTGCCGTACCTACGCCTGTTCGACCAATCTCACCAGTGAGCGCATGCTCACACCTGTGCCACCTACTGGCGTATATCCATGGGCCTTGCCCTCATTGAAGGCAGGTCCTGCAATATCAAGGTGTAGCCATGGAAGTTCATCGTTCACAAACTCTTTCAAAAAGAGGCCAGCCACCATCATGCCGCCATTTTTATCTCCTCGATTAGCTATATCTGCAACAGGAGAATCCAGAGAAGCGCGAAGTTCTACGGGCAAAGGCATGGGCCAGAACTGCTCGCCTGTCTCTTTAGCGATCGCAATGAATGCATCACTAAAACTTTGATTGTTTGTCATGACTGCACCTGTGCGAGTTCCAAGAGCAATAACTTGTGCACCAGTCAATGTTGCAACATCGATGATGCCATCTAACTTGTTTTTACTTAACTGGGCTTTTACCAATGCATCAGCAAGCACCAAACGGCCTTCAGCATCAGGGTTGAGGACCTCAACTGTTTTTCCACCAAAGATGGTGATGACATCACTTGGACGTGTGGCTGTATCACTGGGCATATTTTCAGCAAGGGGAGCCCAGCATTCAATTGCTACCGGCAAAGCAAGCTCTGCAATAGCCAGCGTTGCAGCACACACCGCTGCCGCTCCGCTCATATCGCACTTCATCGCTTCCATACCTAAGCCGGGTTTGAGATTGAGTCCACCTGTATCAAATGTGATTCCTTTACCAACAAAGGCAAAGCGCTTAACGTTTTTAGCTTTAGGAGTGTAAGAAATATGCAGCAAACGTGGGGGATTGGCTGATCCTTGTCCCACACCAACAATGCCGCCAAAGCCTTGGGACTTTAGTTGCTTCTCATCCCAGATTGTTACTTTGAGTCCAGCCTTTACACCACCGGCAGCTTTAACATTCGCAGTTAGTTTCTTAGTAAAAGTCTCTGGATATAAATGGCTTGGTGGGGTATTAACAAGGTCTCGCACAAGATGGGTGTATTTTGCGATAATTGTTGCGCGGTTAATGATCTCTTTGGCTTCACTTTTTCCTGCGAGCTTTGAAAAGATTGTTGCTGACTTCAAGGCGTTCTTGTGATCAGCCTTTGTCGAGCCACGGAACTCATTAAAAACATATGCCCCGAGAGCCGCACCTTCTGCAACGGCGCTCACGCCAGCTAGTTCACGGCTGGGAAGAGCAAAAGTTGCTCCAGTATTTCCGGCTAACGTCCTGGCGGCAGCACCTGCGGCTCTGCGCAAACTTTCATTTGAGTAAGTTGATGACTTTGCACCAAGACCAGTAAAGACCATTAAGCGTGCTGGTCCACCAGGCATCTTTGTTACTTCATCTGCTTTTCCAGTTGCACCCATCTCAAGCAAAGAGGCTAAAAGAGATTTCGAATCAAGAGCTAGATCACCAGTTTCGATGGCAATGCCGCCTTTTGTGTTGGTGCTAACCAGACCCACAACAAGGAGATCATCTTTTACGAGGCCATCTGAGATTTTGATTGTTGTCATAGGCGTCAGCGTAATAGATGTATTGGTAGGTTTCACACTATGAAGCACTCACCTTTACACGACAAGCATCTAGCCCGAAATGCCAAGATGGCTGATTTTGGCGGATGGCTGATGCCGATTGAGTATCCAGGGGCTGGAGTTCTGGCTGAACACGCTGCGGTCCGTGAAAAAGTGGGAATTTTTGATGTTTCGCATTTAGGCAAAGCAAGTGTGACTGGAAGAGGTGCGCTGGAGTTCCTCAACTCTATGTTCACTAATGATCTAGGCCGAATTGGAAATGGTTTTGCCCAATACACCCTGCTCTGTAATGAAAAAGGCGGAGTCATTGATGACCTCATCGCATATCGCAAGAGTGAGGATGATTTCTTTTTGGTTCCAAATGCTTCAAACACCACTGATGTCGTTGCAACTTTGAAGGCCCATGTTCCAGCTGGAATCACAGTCACCAATCTTCACACTGACTATGCAGTCATTGCCGTGCAGGGACCCCTAGCACCACAAGTCATGCAATCACTGGGAGTGAATACCAATATCGATTACATGGCTTTTGAGACCGTCAGCATTGGCGGCACAGAAGTAATCCTTTGCCGCACCGGTTACACAGGTGAACTTGGTTATGAACTACTTCCTAAAACTGCAGATGCTTCAAAGGTCTGGGATGCAATCGTGGCAGCGATTGAGCCAGTTGGTGGATTGGTATGTGGTCTGGGTGCCAGAGATACTTTGCGCACAGAGATGGGCTATCCACTTCACGGACATGAGCTCTCATTAGAGATCACTCCAGTTGAAGCAAGTGCAACGTGGGCCATCGGTTGGGACAAGAGTGAATTTTTAGGCTCTAGCGTTTTGAAATCACAGAAATCTCAAGGCACTAAGCGTCGCAGCGTGGCAGTTAAATCTTTGGACCGAGGGATTCCCCGCGGTGGAATGAGTGTGAAAACAAAGGATGGCGCACTCCTTGGCGAAGTTACAAGTGGAACTTTTTCCCCATCGCTTAAAGTAGGAATTGGAATCGCACTTCTTGATGCATCCGTGAAAATTGGCGATCAATTAGTCATTGATGTGCGAGGACGCGATTCAATGGTCGAAGTGGTGAAACTTCCCTTCATGCCTTCACACGTTCGTTAAATTCAATTGGCGCCAAGAAAGCAGCACGAGTCTTAGTTCTACGCAGCGCTGATAAGACTGCTTTACCTGACAACATCAAGAGAACCGCCGTGAAGACTGCCCGTGGGATATCCCAGGCCATAGCAGTAGCAAAGTGGAATGTTATGAAGCGAGTGAGATTTTCACTGATTGCTCCATTGGCAAGATAGGACAACTGTGTGTCAGCACCTAGAGCCCATGGCCAAAACTGTAGATCCATCAGGATTCCAAATACCTGTGCTGCGATGATGCCAAAGAAAATCAGAAGTGAAATCTCTTTCCAGCCTTTCAGTTTTTTGCCGCCAAGCATTCCAGCTGCCATACCTATCCAAGCCGCTGCAAATGCTTGATAACCCAGCCATGGACCAACACCACCAGTAAGTAGGGCTGAAACAAACATGGAAGTAAGTCCCAGAATAAATCCAAATGAAGAACCAAAGACTCGGGCACTGAGAATCAAAATAAACCACATAGGTTCAATTCCAACTGCGCCAGCACCTAGTGGGCGAAGGGCTGCAATGAGCGCCGATAAAACACCTAAGAGAGCAACTGACTTAGCATCGAGTGCTGAGTTAGAAATCTGAATGATTACTAAAAAGAATGCAACGCTCAAGGCAGCCCAAAAGAAAAGCTGCGTGCGTGGTAGTGATTGACCGTTATAGAAAAATGGCCACAGAAATCCAGCAGCAGAAATCAATGAAGCCAAAGTCAGCACTACTGTGCCAAGAGGAGAGAATCTGACTACGTCATGAGTGCGCATTAGCTATCTGCCTCAATTGCTCTCACAACATCTCCAACTGTTAACCAGGGTTGCGGTGACATGATCTTAGAAACCTGCGGGGCAAAGGCTGGAGAAGATAAGAGCACATCAATTGTAGGTCCATCGGCAACGATGTCACCATCTGCAATAAAGATTGTCCGAGTAGCCAATTCAGCGACAAGTTCAACATCGTGTGTAGCAATGATGACGCTGCGATTAAAGACTCGAGCAAATTCAATAAGTATCTTGGTTAACACTCGTTTAGCCTGATAATCCAAGCCTCTAGTTGGCTCATCCAAGATAAGCAGTTTCGGATTAGCAGAGAGCACCACACTCAGAGCCAAACCTAAACGCTGGCCTTCAGATAAATCTCGGGGATGTGTCTGTGCTGACACTCCCGGAACAAGCTGGGACAAAAGTGCAAAGGTTGTGCCACTGGTAACTTGATTGTCACCATCTGCTTGCTTGCACTCTTCGCTCACGCTTTGCCCGTAGAGAAGATCACTTGGCTCTTGCGGGATATAGCCAACGCTTTCGCGCCGTTGCTTACTATGTAATTTCTGTGAATCAATCCCGTTGACGATTACTTCACCAGCTGCGTTATCGCTAACCCCGGCAATAGCTCGAAGGAGCGAACTTTTTCCAGCGCCATTTCGGCCCATGATGGCAACTATCTCGTTTTCATAGATAGTTGTTGAAAGTGAGTTCACGGCGTTTTTACCGCTATAGGAAATAGTTAAACCTTTGACTGTTACACATGGATTAGAAGAGCTAATTGGAGCTTCTTGTTTTATGACTTCATGCGAGTCCCGGAAATCTTGCGTCATCCGGCGCATTTCTCGCACTGAAACACCAATCTCTTTTAATCCAAGGGCTCTAGCAAGTTCAACAATCGGCGGGGCGATAGGGGAGTTCATCAAGATTTGCTCAGGTGTTCCAACTACAGCCGAGCCTGCTCCATTGATGTGAACAATGCGATCAGCAAATTGAATAACGCGCTCTAACTTATGTTCGGCAATAACCACAGTCAGACTTAAATCGTGAACGAGGCGGTGAAGAATCGAAAGAACTTCTTCAGCGGCAATGGGGTCAAGTGCACTTGTGGGTTCATCTAGAACTAAGACTTTGGGATGGGCAACTAGCGCGCTTGCTATTGCAACGCGTTGTTGTTCCCCACCGCTCAGGGTTGCAATGGTGCGATTTCTAAGGCTAGACAAGGACATCAAGTCCAATACTTCTTCCACGCGCTTTCGCATTGTTTCATTTGAAAGATTTAACGCTTCCATACCAAAGACCAGTTCTTCTTCCACCGTATCTGCCACAAAGCCATTAATGGGATTTTGTCCCACGATGCCAATCAAATGCGCCAGGCCACCAGGTTTAACTTCGGCAGTTGATATTCCATCTACTTCAATACTTCCAGCCAGGATGCCGCCAGTGTGGTGGGGGACAAGGCCATTGATAAGGCGCAGGAGTGAAGACTTACCTGAACCTGTTGGCCCGATTACTAGAACTAACTCTCCTTCAGAGATTTCAAGAGTGAGGTCTTCAATCACTGTTGTCGTTGAGTTTGGATAGATAAGTGAAACGTTAGAAAACTTAATCATGAGAGCGCTACCACCGTTATGCCAGCTATAACAACGGCTAGATCAATCCGTGCCCACTTAATTGGGCGGTACTTTGATCGCTTCTTGCTTATTCCATACCCACGTGAATCCATGGCAGCGGCTAAATCAAGTGATCTGGCTAAGGACTCTTCAAGTAATGGAATTGCAATGCGCTTGAATGCTTTTATGCCGTGGGTTTCCTGACCGCGCAGGCGTTGGGCCATGCGAATGCGTGTGACTGCCGAAACTAACTGTGGAAGAACTGATGTTGCTATAACAACGCTTATGCCAAATTCATACAGGTAGACAGGCAGCACGCGCAATAAACGATGCGGGCTAGTTAGGGATGCAGCTGCGCCAAAGACCACAAGGATTGCGCAGATGATTACTCCTTCAGAAATCGACGAACTCAATCGCTCTAAAGTCACTGCTCCACCGATGCGAATACCAGGCATCCAACTAGGCAGGGGCAGAACGGGGATAGTGAAAAGGGTTGTCCCGGGAATAGGAACACCAATGAGCACGCCGATAATTGTTCGTATGGCGATAATCCATACCGATAATTTCAACGTGGCATTAAAAGATTGTCCCCAAGGTGCGTCATCTCTTTGGGTAAAGACAATCACTGACATAACACCCACTGCCGCGATGGCAAAGACTGGGGAGTTCACTCGGGTGATTGCAAACGCAAGTGCCCCTGAGAAAATCCACCACGTCAGTGGGTGAAATGAAAGTTTTTTCATGCGAGTTTTACTTGGTCTTGACTAATGCTTTTGGCATTGGTATTTCAACGCCGCACTCTTTAGCTGGGTAGCCACCCAAGCCGCAGATCAAACCAGAGGATTCAGCACGAATCTTTGTCACCTGTCCAAGAACATCAATTCCCTGAGAAGTCTTTGCTGTTCGCACACACGTAGTGATTGTTTTCTTTGGTGATTCACCTTTGGGTGCCCAGGCTTTAGAGCCATATTCAATAACTAGGCCAATTCGCTTAGTGTCTTTATCGCTCTTAACTCCAGCACAGATAGTTGCAAAGTCAGGTTTAACTTTTGGCGAAAGGGAAGGGACATCATCGCTACTAAATACAAAGGACCAGCCTTCAACTGCGCCATCTGCAATATCAACAGTTGGACCAGTCATTGCTGCCGTCCACTTTGTGGCACCTGGAGCTGCTTGGAAATAACCCCAGTAACGCCAGCCTTTACCAGCGGCTTGGGATTGGGGAATAAAGAGAACTGATGTAGAAAGAATGAGTAGTGAAATAAGTAATGCTTTGATCTTCATTGCTGTGGGGCCTCTCGAATGTGAAAGAGTCTCACAGGGAGTAGTGCCGCGCGAATAAGAGATATGGAAAAGAAATCTCAAAGACATGTGGACCACACCCCGCAAACCTCGGCGGGTGTTTGTCTAAAACCATCCATTAGGTAATCCGACTATACGGTTGCGGGTCAGCGTCGGATTTGCACCGAACTTCCCCTAATGAAGGGCGTATTAAGTTGTGTGCGTAGGAAAGCACAGTGTGATGGGGTTGGCAACACGGCGCGCAAGCCCATAGAGTTCTAGGCATGGAATATCGTCGCCTTGGCAGTACTGGAATGTATGTATCCGAGATTTCTTATGGAAACTGGATTACTCACGGCTCTCAAGTTGAAGCCGACTCTGCAATCAAATGTGTGAAGACCGCGCTGGATTGTGGCATCACAACTTTTGATACCGCAGATGTTTATGCAGGTACTCGAGCTGAAAAGGTCCTTGGAAAAGCGCTCAAAGGCGTTCGACGTGAGTCATATGAGTTATTCACTAAGGTCTATTGGCCAACGGGCCCAGGCAAAAATGATCGCGGGCTTTCACGCAAACACATCATTGAATCCTGTAACGCATCACTCAAGCGTCTTCAAACAGATCACATCGATCTCTATCAAATGCACCGCTTTGACTTTGAAACACCGCTGGAAGAATCACTGAACGCTTTTGATGATTTGATCCGTGCCGGCAAAGTTCACTACATCGGTTTCTCAGAGTGGACCGCTAGCCAAATCGCAGCAGCCCTTAAAATTCAAGATGCCCGTGGCTATAACCGCTTTGTTTCAAGCCAGCCGCAGTATTCAGCGCTATGGCGCGTTATTGAGGCAGAAGTTGTTCCGCTTTCAGAAAAAGAAGGTATTGGCCAGATTGTCTGGTCACCAATGGCTCAAGGTGTGTTAACTGGTAAATATTTGCCAGGCAAGAAGCCACCAGCCGGCTCACGTGCTACCGATAAAAAGGGCGGCGCTGGAATGATTTCTAAGTGGATGAAAGATGATGTTTTAACTGCAGTTCAAAAGCTTAAGCCAATTGCAGAAAAGGCTGGTTTAACAATGTCGCAACTCTCAGTTGCCTGGGTTTTGCAGAATCCAAATGTTTCTAGCGCCATTATTGGTGCTACAAAGCCATCTCAGGTTAAGGAAAATGTGAAGGCTTCTGGAATCAGACTAGATGCAGAGACTATGAAAGCAATTGATAGCGCTTTGGGTAATCTGCCTGAAAGAGATCCAGCACAAAATACCAGCCCAAATCCAAGAGCCTAATTAACTACATCGCCCACTTTGGTTTGTGGGTGTGGTGCACGTAGGCGACGCATCTGTGTAGAGCGAAGCCATGCATACATAGCCAAGCCCTTCGTGTTAGACGATTGAAATTTAGCCTGGACAAGACGCTTGATTTTTCGACCAAGAAAAATGCCATCAATAACTGCCGCAAGAAGAACGGCATACATCAAGGCAATCGCTGTGAACTGAACTATTGGAATTTGAATCAATGTCAGAACTAGAACTACGAAGATGATTGGTAGGAAGTACTCACCGATTGAACGGCGAGCATCAACATAGTTACGAACAAAGCGGCGCTCTGGCCCACGATCTCTCAGCGGTAGTGCACCTTCTTCGCCACGCAAATATGCAGCACGTGAGTTAACGCGATCTTGCCTTGAGGCTAGCTTCTGGGTGCGCTTTTGCTCCTTAGTCACAACAGGGGACAGGGATGAAACCTTCACCTTTGCTTGCGCATCTTTACGCTTTGGGGTTGGACGGCCTTTGCCAGTTGATTCAGTAGTCATGGGGCAACTATAGAAGGGTGGGGCAAAACCACAAATATTGTAGGTAAGTCATAACTCGCGTGCGGGGTTGAGGAAAGGTAGGCTTAGCCCAAACAAGGAGAGAAAATGACTACAGAAGTTACAACCACAGGTCTTGCCCTAACCGATGTTGCTGCTGCAAAGGTAGCTGCGCTTTTGGCTCAAGAAGGTCGCGATGATCTCAATCTTCGTGTTGCCGTACAACCTGGTGGATGCTCTGGTCTTCGTTATCAGCTCTACTTTGATGATCGCAATCAAGATGGCGACATCGTCCGTGAATTTGGTTCAGTCAAGGTAATCGTGGACAAGATGAGCGATCCTTACTTGATGGGTGCAACTGTTGATTTCGTTGACACTATCGAGAAGCAGGGCTTCACGATTGATAACCCAAATGCAGCAGGTTCTTGTGCATGCGGCGATTCATTTAACTAACAAATCTAATTAAAGGCCCTAGTATCGCCACATGAAAATCGGCGTAGCAGGTTCAGTTGGTCTAGATCATTTGATGACTTTCTCTGGAAAGTTCACTGACTCATTTGTCGCCGGTTCGTTAGAAAAAGTCTCTCTTTCATTTCTCGTAGATAGCCTGGATGTACGTCGCGGAGGATGTGCGGCAAATATCTGTTACGGCATGGGAGTCCTTGGTTTAAATCCAGTTCTGATTGCTGCCGTTGGAAAAGACTGGGCAGATTATGAAGCCTGGCTCTCTCGCCATGGCGTTGACACGTCCCATGCATTAGTTTCAACCACTTTGTATACCGCCCACTTCATGGTCACAACTGATGATGATCTCAATCAGATTGCATCCTTTTTCCCAGGTGCTATGAGTGAAGCCCGCAATATTGAGTTAGCTCCAATAATGGAAAAGACTGGTCGCTTCGACATGGTCGTAATTTCACCTGATGATCCAGAGGCCATGTTGCATCACTCTGATGTCTGTCGAAGCGAGGGCATTGCTTTTGCTGCTGATCCTTCGCAGCAGATGGCGCGAATGTCAGGGGAGGAGATCAAACTCCTTATCGATGGCGCCTCTTATCTTTTCCTGAATGAATACGAGCTAGCCCTGGCCATGCAAAAGACGGGTTGGAGTGATCGTGAGATTTTGGAGCATGTGAAAATCCGTGTGGTGACCCTGGGTTCAAAGGGTGCAAAGGTGGAGAGTGCCGCCGGAGAATTCGTGCAAGTAGGAACGCCACAAGAGAAATCGAAGACAGATCCAACAGGTGTGGGAGATTCATTTAGATCAGGCTTTATTGCAGGCCTTGCCTGGGGCCTTAGCCATGAGAGATGTGCCCAGTTAGGTTCTCTGATTGCAACCTATGTTATTGAGACCATGGGAACACAGGAGTATCGCTTTACTAGTGCCGAGTTCCTGGCCCGTTTTGATGGCGCGTATGGTCCAGAAGCTGCGGCAGAGATAGCTCCACACCTTAGTTTTTAACCCTTTAAAATCTGTGACACGAACCACCAGGATGGTGCCTGAATCTGATGCCACCCCAGTGCGCTTTGCGCTCTATCCTTAACCCTATGTCGTCAACAACGCTTAAGTTTGTTCGTGGGCTCCTCTTTTTAAGCCCCGCACTCTTGCTTACGGGCTGTTCAAAAGTCTCGGGCCTAGGCTTTGAAGAGGGTGTTACAAGCGTTAATGATCAATCTTTATCACTGTGGCAAGGGGCATGGATTGCTGCCGGTGTGGTCGGAGTCTTCACCTTAATTTTAATTCTCTGGCCAGCGTTTTTCCACCGTCTTAAAAAAGATAGTCCAGAGTTTCCTAAGCAGACGCAGTACAACATTCCAGTAGAAGTTCTCTACACAATCATTCCGTTTATCATTGTTGCTGTGCTTTTCTTCTTCACCGCAAAGAAGGAAACAGTAATTACGGCAAAGACCGATATTTATAAACATGAAATTACTGTTGCGGGAATTCAATGGTCATGGCAGTTCGGTTATCCAGAAGCTGGACCTAATGCATTAGTTACTGGTACTCCCGCACAGCCACCTGTGCTCTATGTGCCAATGGGTGAGCGTGTGCGCTACACAATTACAGCAAATGATGTTATTCATGGTTTCTGGATCCCAGCCTTCATGATTCAAGTCCAAAATATTCCGGGTGTTACTAATTATTTGGAGTTCACCGCTAACAAGCTGGGGGATTTTCCGGGTCGATGCAATATTCTCTGTGGAAGAAGTCACTCGCAGATGCTTTTCACAGTGCGAGTTGTAACACCAACGCAGTACCAGGCGTATCTTGAAACCTTGAAGGGAAGCAGCGCATGACAACATATGCAGAACGTCCAACGAATACTAATGTGCCTCCGATGCAAGCGAAAAAGGGTAAGGCTTTTGTAAAGTGGGTCACTTCAACTGACCACAAAACAATCGGCTACTTGTATTTGATCACTTCTTTTGCATGGTTTCTCATTGCCGGCCTATTGGCTCTCTTGTTACGGTCTGAACTTGCCCGCCCAGGGATGCAATTTTTGAGCGCTGAGCAGTACAACCAGATTTTCACCATGCACGGAACGATTATGTTGCTGATGTTTGCAACGCCGTTGTTCGTAGGTTTTACTAACGTGATTATGCCGCTGCAAATTGGTGCGGCTGACGTAGCTTTCCCGCGCTTGAACATGCTCTCTTACTGGCTCTACCTCTTTGGCGGCATCATGGCATTTGCCGGATTCCTTACACCTGGAGGAGCAGCATCATTTGGTTGGACAGTTTATGTTCCACTTTCAAATGCAACGTATTCACCAGGAATTGGCGCAGACCTATGGATATTAGGCCTAGCAGTAAGTGGTATCGGAACAATTCTGGGCGGTGTTAACTTTGTTACAACAATTTTCACAATGCGCGCACCTGGTATGACGATGTTCCGCATGTCAATCTTTTCTTGGAACGCATTACTGACTTCACTCCTTGTTCTCCTTGCGTTCCCTCCATTTGCAGCAGCTCTACTAGGGCTCGAAGCAGATCGTATTTATGGCACACATCTTTTTGATCCAGCAAACGGTGGAGCGATGCTGTTCCAGCACTTGTTCTGGTTCTTCGGTCACCCAGAGGTATATATTTTAGCGCTTCCATTCTTTGGTATTGCTACTGAAATTTTGCCAGTGTTTAGCCGCAAACCAATATTTGGGTATAAAGGTTTGATTGCAGCAACAATTGCAATTGCTGCTCTATCTGTTTCAGTGTGGGCACACCATATGTTTGCAACAGGACAAGTTCTCCTTCCATTCTTCTCATTCATGACTTTCCTTATTGGTGTTCCAACTGGTGTGAAGTTCTTCAATTGGATCGGCACGATGTGGCGTGGTCACGTTACTTTTGAGACTCCAATGCTCTGGGTGATGGGCTTCCTTGTTACTTTCCTCTTTGGTGGACTAACAGGAATCATCCTGGCATCACCTCCGCTAGATTTTGCAGTCTCTGCTAGCTACTTTGTCGTTGCTCACTTTCATTATGTTTTATTTGGAACTGTGGTCTTTGCAATGTTTGGTGGTTTCTACTTCTGGTGGCCAAAGATGACCGGTCGCATGCTCAATGAGCGCCTAGGGAAGATTCACTTCTGGACAACTTTCTTTGGTTTCCACCTCACTTTCCTTATTCAGCACTGGGTTGGAATTAAGGGTTTCCCTCGCCGCTATGCAGATTATCTACCAACGGATGGCTTCACCTTTATGAATGAAGTTTCAACAATTGGTTCATTCTTACTAGCGTTCTCCATGATTCCATTCATGATCAACATCTGGATTACACGCAAAGCACCTTTAGTTGGTGTTGATGATCCTTGGGGCTACGGCGCATCACTGGAATGGGCAACAACATGTCCACCACCACGTCACAACTTCCTTTCAATGCCGCGTATCTCATCAGAGCGACCAGCATTTGATCTGCACCATCCACACGTTAAGACTGAAGGGCACTGACAAGCTATGAAGGTTTCTTGGCAGATATTTATCGGACTCGCACTGTTTTATGTCTTGATGACAGTTATTTATTGGCAAGTGGGCGGTGAGCCAGTAGGAATCGGTGGCATGCTTCTTGCTGCAGCTCTGGCTGGAATGGTCGGCTTTTATCTTTGGTTCACACAACGGCGAATCGGACAGATTCTTCCGGAGGACAATCTCACTGCGCTTATCGCAGATGGTGCTGGTGATCTTGGTTTCTACAGTCCGCATTCATGGTGGCCATTACCAGTTGCCTTGAGCATGTGTGCGCTGACGCTTTCATTAATTATCGGTTGGTGGTTGACCGTGATTTCACTTGGCGCACTTGTTATCTCCATTATCGGCATGGTGACTGAGTATGAAAAGCCGGTTGCGAGTTCAGCTCACTAATGTCACACGTGCGAGCAGAAATACTGGATGTTGATTCTCCTAATTCTGCCGCAGCACGGATAGTAATTAATGCCCCGGCAGCAAAGATATTTGAAGTATTGGCTGATCCACGAGCTCATGCATTGTTTGATGGTTCAGCAACGATTAAAGAGAGTATTTCAGGTCCAGCCCGTCTGCACCTAGGTGCAAAATTCTCTATGGCTATGAAGATTAAAGTGCCCTATCGGATTACCAATACCGTTGTGGCGTTTGAAGAGAACAAAAAAGTTACATGGTGCCATTTAATGAAATGGACCTGGTCATATGAGCTCCAAGATCTTGGAAGCTCAATAACACAAGTTACTGAGATCTTTGATGGCAGTACCATTCCTGCCTTCTCTCGTTGGTGGCTCAAGAAGACTGGGGCTGTAGGTAGAAATCCAAAGTTTATGGCTAAGAGTTTGGTGCAACTTAAAGCGTTGTGTGAAGGTTGAAAACTGCACGTTTAGCGCCCTATCTCTTTGTATTTCTATGGAGCACTGGCTTTGTTGGTGCTAAGTACGGCCTTCCCTACGCCGATCCATTTATATTCTTATCTCTTCGCATCTTTATAGCAGCTGGCATTCTTTTCATTGCCGCGCAGTTATTGAAAGCACCACGGGTCTTAACTCGAGGAGATATCGGTAAATCTTCCATCATCGGATTTTTCTTGCATGCTTTTTATCTTGGGGGAGTCTTCTTCGCTATTTCCAAAGGGGTATCTGCCGGAGTTGCAGCAGTTATTACTAGTTTGCAACCTGTATTTGTTTCCGTCCTGGCGGTAAAGGTTCTAGGAGAGAAGCTTCGCTGGAGCCAGTTTGCAGGGCTAGTAACAGGATTGATCGGAGTTGTGCTAGTTCTGGGTCCTACCTTTGATAGTTCAGTGTCTAAAGTTGGAATTGCAGCAGTCTTCGTTGCACTGCTCGGAAGTACCACTGCGACGCTGATGCAAAAGAAGTTCGGCGCAGGGATCCCTATGTTGGCCGGGACGGCCTATCAATACTTAGCAGCGGGCGCAGTGCTGGGTGTTGCAGCCGTTGCAACGGGTGGTACACGCCTTGAGTTCACACCCAAGTTTGCAGCCGCATTTATCTGGTTAATCATCGCCCTATCTGTGGGCGCAGTGCTTCTTTTGCTGCGCCTGCTCAACAGCGGCAGTGCTGCCTCGGTTTCTTCTCTGTTTTATCTTGTGCCACCAGCAACAGCTCTTGAGGCATACATTCTCTTTGGGGAAAAAGTAAACACCCAAGGCTTCCTTGGAATAGGAATTACCGCCCTGGGTGTTTGGCTTGTAATACGTAAAACGAACTAGTGGCTCTCGATTTCCTTGAGCTCTTGTTCGGTGACCTTTGGAACAGATACCGCATGAGCCTTACTTAAACGGCGTTGCAGCTTGTTCTTAAGTGCACCTGGTCTGCGCACACCACGAGCATCAACATCTTCAATCTCAAGTGGTTTCATCTGTTCGTGTGATTGCAAAAGGAAAGCCTTCTCTGGGGAGATAGGTGTGTGAACTTCAACGAATTCACCATGAGGCAAGCGAAGTAGACGACCAGACTCTGCTCCATGAAGGAGAAGTTCGCGATCTGCGCGCTGCAAGGATAAGCACAGACGTTTTGTAATAACGAAAGCAAGCGGTGGCAGAATAAATATTCCAATGCGAGAGAACCACATGATCTGGTTAATCGATAAATCAAAGTGGGTGGCAATAATGTCGTTTCCACCGTTGATGAGGGAAATCATGACGAAGGTAATTGACATGACGCCAAGTGCGGTGCGGTTTGGCACATTGCGTGGGCGATCAAGTAAGTGGTGCTCACGCTTGTCGCCAGTGATCCAACTTTCAATAAATGGATAGAGCGCCATTCCAGTGAAGATAATTCCTGGCACGATTAAAGCCGGAATTAAAATATTCCATGAGATGGTGTGACCAAATGCGTGAGTTTCTAATGGGGGAGCCATACGTACTAAACCATCGAGCCAACCCATGTACCAGTCAGGTTGTGAACCTGCTGAAATCTGTCCTGGCGTATAAGGACCATAGAGCCAGATGGGGTTAATGGAAGCTACCGCTGATATGAAAGCGGTGACTCCAAAGACTACGAAGAAGAATCCACCAGCTTTAGCCATGTAAACAGGCAAGATGGGATGTCCCACAACGTTAGTTTCTGTGCGACCAACACCTGGGAACTGAGTGTGCTTTTGATACCACACCAACATCACGTGAATAGTGATGACAGCTAGGAAGATTCCAGGGATAAGGAGAATATGGAGGGTGAAGATTCGAGGGATAAAGTCAGTTCCCGGGAATGCTCCACCGAATAAGAAGAACGAAAGATATGTTCCGACCACTGGCAGAGCCTGAATAATCGCTGAAGTTATGCGAAGTCCAGTTCCTGAGAGCAAGTCATCAGGAAGTGAGTAACCAAGCAGACCCTCTACAAGACCAAGAGTCAGAAGAAGAATTCCAAGAATCCAGTTGAACTCACGTGGCTTTCTAAATGCACCGGTAAAGAAAACGCGCATAAGGTGAGCAACGATTGCTGCCATAAATATATTCGCTGCCCAGTGGTGGATTTGGCGCATCAAAAGGCCACCACGAACTTCAAAGGAGATATCTAAAGTCGAGGCATATGCAGCCGACATTTTTAAACCTTTGAGTGGCTCATAAACACCATCGTAAATTACGTCCTTTTGTGAAGGATCAAACCACAATGTTAGGAAGGTTCCAGAAAGTAGCAAAATGACAAATGAGTACATACATACTTCACCGAGCATGAACGACCAGTGATCAGGAAAGACTTTATTAAGTGATTTTTTGACCCATTTGGCAGCCCCGAGTCTTTCATCGACAAAGTTTGCGGTATTTCCAACTATTTTCTCAGTTGTTGTCATTGTGAGTTCCTCTCCCAGAAACTAGGTCCGACTGCTTCATTAAATGGTGCACGAGCTACCAAATATCCTTCGCCATCAACGGTGATATCGAGTTGGGGAAGTGGTCTTGCTGCTGGCCCAAAGATGACTTTGGCACCACGTGTTACGTCAAAAGTTGATTGGTGACATGGACATAGAAGGTGTTTTGTCTGTTGCTCATAGAGTGCAACGGCGCAGCCCATGTGAGAGCAGATCTTTGAGAAAGCAATAATTCCTTCATGGGTCATAGCAAGCTTTTCAGCCGTTAATTGGAAATCCTGAGGACGCAAACGAATAAGTAGAACAGGGTCTTTTGCAATGTCACTTAAAGGACGCTCATCTTCATCTTCAACTGCTGGCAATACCTGCACCACAGCCCCAACCTCTAGATCTGAGGCCAAGATTGGACGGTTACCTGGATCAGTGAGCAGACGAGTTCCAGCTTTCCAATTAGTGGTCTCTAACTGCTTTCCAGGAAGTGGGCCTAAATCGCGAAGGAGTAGAACTGGCGGAAGTGCGAAGAGACCGACGGCTGCGCCCAGTGAACGTTTAATCAACTTACGGCGCCCTAACTGAACTCCTGCAACACCCTCTTTGACAGTCTTGACTAACTCTTCACGATCTTCATCACTTGAGCGGAATTCGTGGCGGTGATTAACGATTTCTTTATCTGGCATCAAAGTTTTAGCCCAATGAATGGCAGCAATACCGAGAAAAAATAACGACATAGCCATACCAATGCCGATACCCAACTGTTGCGCATTTTGATTACCCATAATCGGGATAAAGATAAAGACATTGTCAGCAACATAGATATATGAATAAATCAGAAGTACTGAGCCAACACCAGAGAGACCAAAAAGAATTGCAACTTGTTGCTCTGCCCGCTTTTCAGAGGCAGGATTTATATCAGTTGCACGAGGAGCATGTGCTGGTGCTACTGAATCATTAGTGGGAATCAATTCATTAGACATTTCGCTCCTACCTTGCCCTCGTAGTTAGCCACACAGCAATACCAATTAAAATTCCAAGTCCCATTACCCAAATCAAAAGACCCTCTGTCACTGGCCCAGTACGGCCCATTGTTGCACCACCTAGATTTGGTTCAGCTTCAGCGGCCTTGATCCACTTGATGAGTGAAAGCTTTTCTTCAGGTGTCACCGTTTTATCACTAAAGACTGGCATTGACTGTGGACCAGTCACCATCGCTTCATAAATATGTTTTGGTTCAACTCCCATAAGAGTTGGTGCGTATTTACCCTGTGATAGCGCACCACCTTGACCAGCAAAGTTATGACACATGGCGCAGTTATTTCTAAATAACTCTCCACCTTGAGCAGAGTTTCCATCGCGTTCATAGTTGAGCGCTGATTCCTCTGGAATAGCAGGGCCAGGTGCTAAAGAGGCCACATATACAGCTATCGCCGCAACTTCTTCTTCGTTATATACAGGTGCTTTGCGCATGGCTTGCACACTCATATCAGTCATCGGCATACGGCCAGTTCCCACTTGGAAATCAACAGATGCAGCTCCGGTGCCAATTAAAGAGGGCGCTATAGCTCCACCTTCAGCATTGAGTCCGTGACAAGAGGAACAACCTTTAAGAAAGATCTGCTGTCCTTCGGTAATAGAGGCAGAACGAGCGAAAACGTTTTGAGACTCTTTCACAGCTGCACTAGCAACAGAGAAAGTAGTTCCAATAGTGAGCAGCGCAAAAATAAGAAGCAAAGGGCCAGCCGCCTTATGTCGACGGTAACGCGATAAACGCTTCACGGACTCTTTGTGCTCCTTTACTTAATTAGATAAATCGCTGAGAAGAGTGCGATCCACACGACATCGACGAAGTGCCAGTAGTACGAAACAACGATTGCGGTTGTGGCTTGTTCGTGGGTAAAGCGGCGAGCTTTAGAAACGCGAACTAACACAATCAGAAAGGCTAGAAGACCGCCGGTTACGTGCAGACCGTGGAAACCAGTAGCAATAAAAAAGATTGATCCATAAGCATTAGAAGAGAGAGTTAAGCCTTCCTCTACAAGTGCTGCATATTCAAATATCTGTCCACCGATAAAGAAAGAACCCATCAAGAAAGTGAGGGCAAACCATTCGCGCATTCCCCATTTATTCATCTGCAGAATTGAACCTGTGCGGTGATTCTGGAAACGCTCGGCAGCAAATACTCCGAACTGGCAAGTGACAGATGAGAGAACAAGAATTGTTGTATTCAGTGCAGCAAATGGAATATTTAGAATTTCACTTGACTCTGTCCAGATGGTTGGACCTTGTACTGCGCGCGTGGTGAAATAAATAGCAAAGAGTGCGGCGAAGAACATCAGCTCACTTGAGAGCCACACGATTGTTCCTACGGCTACTGCATTGGGACGAGTGATCCTGTGCTGGACAGCTACTGATGCGCTAGACATAGTGCTGATTATTCCCGAAAACTACGCTTACGTCTTACGGGAAGCCCCTTGAGGAGTCAGTATTCGCCCCGTTCTGGAGTGAAACAGCCCACAGATTTTCCTAGGTAAAAATCAGCTCGCTTACCCATTGCGGGAGCCTAGGATTAAGCCATGGCAAAGAAGCAGATCCTCATTTATGCAGATGATTCATCTGTGCGAAAGGCAGTTATTAATGCCTTGGGCACCAGCACGGCCAGCGATATTGGCGAACACCAAATTCATGAGTTTGCCACTGCGGCTGCCCTGCGCTCTTATGTTGATAACAATAAAAACATTGATCTTTTCATCCTCGATGGCGAAGCCGTTCCAGAGGGTGGCTTGGGCGTTGCCCGACAACTCAAAGATGAAGTTTTCAACTGCCCACCTGTCTTAGTAATCACAGGGCGTAAGGAAGATGCCTGGCTGGCAGCGTGGTCACTGGCAGAGGCCTCGGTTATTCATCCGATAGATCCATTCACTTTAGCTCAAACCGCTGCCGAACTACTTCGCGGCGCAACTCCTGCCGTAGTTTAAAAAATGTCAAAGGAGTTGTGGGAGCGCTATTTCTCAATTCTTGAAAATGGGCTTGATCTAGAGCCTGACGATGTTCAGTGGTGCATGAAGCAGATTTTAGATGGTCAAGCCGAGACTGAATTAATTAAGAGGTTTCTGATAGCCTTAAAAACTAAGGGCGAAACAAGTGAAGAGGTTGGCGCACTTGTCGCGCAGATGTATGAACATTGCGCGCCTATTTCAATTGCAGAACGCGCCGTTGACACTGTTGGCACTGGTGGCGATGGTGCCCACACCATCAATATTTCAACAACGGCAGCCATCATTGCAGCAGCAGCTGGAGCTAAAGTTGTTAAACATGGCAACCGCGCAGCATCTTCTAAATCAGGGGCGGCAGATTTATTAGAAGCGTTAGGTGTTGCAGTAACACTTGATGGCAAAGGTGTGGAAACTACTTTTGCCCAGCTTGGTATTGGCTTTTGCTTTGCTCCGGTTTTTCATCCAGCTATGCGCTTTGCCGCACCTGCCCGCAAAGAACTAGGCGTGCCAACAGTTTTCAATATCTTGGGACCACTATCAAATCCAGCTCAGCCAAAGGCTGCCGCCATAGGTGTGGCAAATGATCGGATGCATCTGGTGATGGCTCAAGTGCTTGCCGATAAGGGCGTTGATGGCTTTGTTTTTCGAGGCGATGATGGATTAGATGAGATAACTCTTGCCACAACGACATCTGTGTTAACTCTGGACAGTGGCCAGATTTCTAGCGACTTACTCGACCCATTAGATTTTGGTATGTCTAGAGCTCCAATCGCAGCACTTGCCGGGGGAGATGCCAACCAAAATGCACGCATCACTACTGCGATCTTTGCTGGTGAAAAAGGTGCCCCTAGAGATGCCGTTGTATTAAATGCAGCTGCAGCTATTGCCGCCTATGAAGGTGAGTTGGAATTAAACCTGCATGATCGAATGCAAAAGGGAATAGACAGAGCCATTGTGGCGATAGACAGTGGGGCAGCAACAACACTGCTTTCACAGTGGGCTGACCTTAGCCAGAAACTAGCCGCTTCTTAACTTTTTTAAACTGTGGCAACGTTGTTATTCCAAAACTTCCTAGGCGCTCAATGATTCCATGCAGAACATCTACCGTTGCTCGGGCATCATCGAGTGCTCGGTGGGTGGGAGAAGTAGTTGCCCCAAAGAACTCTGCCAAGGTGGCTAGCTTGCAGTTGATGACATCATCTTTAGTCAGCACATATCTCGCCAATCGGGCAGTGTCTGCAACATGGTGCTTGGGCCATGGGTAATCCAAATGTGCAGCAGCAGCTTTGAGGAACCCCACATCAAAAGGTGCGTTGTGGGCAACTAAAACATTTTCATTCTCTGGTCCCAAGAACTCTAAAAAAGATGGAAATACCTGGCCAATTGTTGGGGCATTGGCCAGCATCTGATCTGTAATACCGGTGAGTTGAGTAATGAAGTCTGGGATTTCAACTCCAGGGTTGACGAAAGTTTCAAATACACCAATTACTTCACCGCCGCGTACTTTTACTGCGCCAATCTCTGTAATGCCTGCGCCAGTAGATGGGGCAGCACCTGAGGTCTCTAGATCAACAACCACAAAGGTGGTTTGGGAAAGATGCATGGTGGAGATAGTAAGTGATTGGACCGTCATTGACAGCGCGCGTATTGTTTCACCCATGGCAGTTGAAACAGCACCCCCAGGTTGGATGCAAGATTGGTCAGCACAAGGCTCCGGCAAGAATGCTCGCATTGGAGTCTTACTTGTCCATGGATTTACCGGAGCCCCACCATCAATGCGCCCGTGGGGAGAATTTCTTCATAACCATGGTTACACCGTTCGTGTGCCACTTCTTCCGGGTCATGGCACAAAGCCAGAGGATCTCAATAAAGTTAAATGGCAAGAATGGCCGGCAAAAGTACAAGCCGAGTTAGATGAGCTCTATAAGAGCTGTGATCAAGTTTTCATTGCTGGCTTATCTATGGGCGGAGCAGCCACACTCTTTGTTGCCGCAGAAAACAATCATCGCTTGAGTGGACTCATTCTCGTTAATCCCATGATCAATCGTTCTTCTGCAGTTTTATCGCGACTGCCACTGTGGGCCAAGTACCTATTAACTTTCACAATCAAGCTACGTGCAAGTGTTGGTAACGACATCAAGCGGCCTGGTATTACCGAGCATGGATACGACGCAACTGCATCCACCGGCGCTTATGAACTATTCAAAATGTTGAAAGAGACTCGTACGAAGCTAAAGACTGTGACGATCCCAGTTCAACTCTTTCATAGCGTTGAGGACCACACGCTACCTGTTTGCAATACAGAAATTATTTTGGCAGAAATTGGTTCGAGTAATAAATCACGCATTGAACTCGTTAACAGCTATCACGTTGCTACCTTGGATTATGATCAAGAGTTGATTTTCCAGAACTCACTTACCTTTATCCAGGGTCTCACTCGCCCTTAAGATTAAGGTTTGATGCTAAACCAGAGCAAGGCGAGAACGCAGGTGGCTACTAAAGAGATGATAGCGCCATAAACAATACGCATACGGGCACTTGATGCGAACTCACCCATCAAGCGCTCATCCTTAGAGATTCCAAACATGAAAAGCAGAAGAGGTAGTAGCAAGATTGCGTTAAGAATCTGTGTGAAAACTAGAACTTTAATCAGTGGCAAACCAGGAATAAGAATGAGCCCTGAAGCCAACACCGTCATCACACCAAATGTGGCATAAAACAAGGGTGCCTCTCTTGGACCATCATCGAGTGCGGCAGGTTGACCAGTGAGATCTCCGACTGAGTAAGCGGTAGATAAGGGCAAAATTGATGCAGCAAGTAATGCCGCTCCTACTAACCCGATAGCAAAGAGCGCCTTAGCCAATGATCCAGCTAATGGTTCAAGGGCCTGAGCTGCTTGGGAAGCATCAGTGATATCTGTTATGCCTTGTTTGTTCAAGGTGGCAGCACAAGTGATTACAACAAAGAAACCAATAATTCCCGTGAGCAACGATCCAGTCCACACATCAATGCGAAGTAACTTCAAGTCATCGCGAGTTAAACGCTTATCAACGGCGTAGCTTTGAATGAAAGCCAGACCCCACGGTGCAAGTGTTGTTCCCAAGGTTGCTGTTGCTAGATAAATGGCATCTTGAGTAAAGGGAATGGATGGCACAAAGACGCCGCGCGCAGCTTGGCCCCAATCAGGGTGGGCCATGAAACCGGCGATGATGTAGGAAATGAAAATAGCTGAGAGGGCAAAGAAGACTTTTTCAACGTTTGCAAAAGAACCGCGAAGCACGAGGAAAGAAACTACTAGCGCTCCAGCAGGAACTGTCACAAAGCGCGAAATGCCAAATAACTCTCCTGCCACGGCAATACCAGCGAACTCAGCTGTGAGAGTTCCAAAGTTAGCGATGATTAACGCACTGGCACTTAAGGTTCCAGAACGCGCTCCATACTTTTGGCGCACTAAACCAATAAGACCTTGGCGGGTAACAACACCAATGCGAGCACCTAGATCTTGGAAGATGACTAGCGCAATAGTGGAGAGAACGAGTACCCACAACATCTGGTAACCAAATTTGGCACCGAGCTGTGAATATGTCGTGATGCCGGCTGGATCATCATCTGAAAGTCCAGCAATAATTCCTGGACCCATGACAGAGAGAAGTGCGGCTAAACGAATCTTGCGCGTTGTTGTCATGAGAGCGCACCGGTTCCTTTAGATAAACCCTGTTGTTCTTCTGGCTTAAGTGCATCAACTAAGTCATCAGCCAAAATACGGCCAACGGGCCTGCCTTTCTCATCTATCACAACGATTGAAGCACCACGGTTATTAGAAAACTCTTCAATTACTTCTTCCAACGGTGAATCTATCTGCACAGATGTTGGATAGGGAGGTCCGATCAAAGTGCTGAGCAGAGCAGATGATTTGGCAGCCACCAGCTCAATAATCTGAATGTGATCAACTAACTTTCCTTTGCTATCAACAATAACCACACCATCTGAAATATCACGATCACGGTTTTCGACAAGTCGGGCTAATGCCGCCCCTACCGTGTCAGTTTCTTGAGCGAAGACCATGTGAGTGGTCATGATTCCACCAGCTAAAGTTTCATCGAATGCAATGAGCTGGCGCAACTGTTTGGCCATCTTTGCATCCATGGCTTTCAAAATATCTTCGCGGTGTTCATCACCTAAATCACGCAAAACTTCAGCAGACTCATCGGGCTCCATGCGGCTAAGAAGTTCAGCTGCTCGGCCTTCACTCAAACCGCGAAGCAGACCTTGTAACTCTTCATCTTCCATCTCCTCTAACGCATCAGCTGCTAACTCTGGATCCAACATTTCAATGAGTGCGCTTTGTTCACGTCCGGCTAAATCTTCAATCAAGTCAGCCAAATCCGCTGGGCGAAGTTGTGAAAGTGCCGTCTTTGAACCAGATGTCTTCACAACACCTGATGTGTCGGCAAGGGATGCAACGGTTGCCCAGTCCAGCACATGTTGCGGTGTTGCCCGGCGACCAAGTGCACCAGGAAAGATTCGACGAAGAAAAGTCACAAAAGAAATATCCACTCCCACAACACGAATCTCTTTATCCAGTGGCGCTAAATAGAGATCTGATGAGCGCACAACCCGAAGTCCATTCACATCCACAATCTGGTGATCTAGAACATCGGCATCTAGCAAAGACTCATCACTGCGGCGCTTGTAGTCAGTTAAATTAATTGTCGTTGATGAGAGTTGGATGCCATCACGGCTCAGTTTTGCAATACGAGCACCGTCAATAAAGGAACGTCGCAAGCCAACTTTTACGATTAATCCTGAAACTGGTGGATATGCATCTTGGCCATGTTTAACAACGACATCTACTAAGCGCCCGATCTCACGGCCCTCTTCATTTGTAACTGGGCAACCAAGTAAGCCAGCAAGTGAAACGACAGAGTCGCGAATGCCTTTGCGCGCCAACACCAAATCGCGCCGTCCCACGGCACGCTCAACGGTATTAACCACGCGGGCAATAGGCTTTTTTGTTGGGGAGCTCATGAGTGAAATTGTATCGGCTGACATTGAAGGCGCTCCGATAGTTTTCATTGCGCCTAGATGAACTTACTGAAGTGGACCGTACTGGGATCGAACCAGTGACCCCCACAATGTCAATGTGGTGCTCTACCGCTGAGCCAACGATCCTTGCTTGAGTGAGAAATCATACCTCACGCAAATATGTAGTGATTAGCGGTTGTAGTCGTCCTCAATACGCTCAATATCATCTTCACCAAAGTATGAGCCGCTCTGAACTTCAATGAAGACCACTGGCTCGCTGCCGATACTTGCTAATCGATGAAGGTCGCCTTGGGGGATGTCGATTGAATCTCCAGCGGCCATAGATATTTCAAGACCGTTATGAGTGATCTTTGCTTGACCACTCACGATGAACCAGTGTTCAGAACGATGGTGGTGGCGTTGATATGAAAAGCGAGCACCAGCATTAACAATGATTCGCTTTACTTTGTAATCTGAACTTTCCGACAAGATTTCATAACGACCCCACGGTCTGACCTCATCGCCCATGAACTCTTCCCTTTACTCGTACTACAAATGGAGGTCGGAACGGGATTTGAACCCGTGTAGAGGGATTTGCAGTCCCTTGCCTCGCCTCTCGGCCATCCGACCAAAAACTAACGCCGTTCATTTTTCACGTGAACGGCGATAAGTTTTGAGAGCGGACGACCGGGTTCGAACCGGCGACCTGAACCTTGGCAAGGTTCCGCGCTACCAACTGCGCTACGTCCGCGAGGTGGTCAAATCTATCCTAGGTCAGGCCTAAGCGCCAAAGTGGGAATTCAATGACTACCTTTACCTTGTGACTTCATCGCAGAATGCGCCTATTTTTTGGATGAATGGGCGATTAGCAACTGGGCTTTCTCAGAGCTCCAATGATCCTGCATGTCTAGACGATGGGGGATTCTGGGCGGTTTCAACAACTTTTGAAGGTGAATTTCGTGCAGCTAAATTTGATCACGTCATAGAAGCACCGTTTCCACACACTCCGTGGGAGGAAATAAACGGAAGCTGGTCAAGTAGTTTTGATCAGAGCCAATACATCGCATATGTAAAGAAGGTGCAAGAACACATTGCACAGGGCTGGGTGTATCAAGTGAATGCATGCCGAGAAATTTCGACAGATGTTGAAGTGGATAATTTGCGTGGCCTCTTCTCACTTATTCTCGAAAAAAACCCAGCGCCGTGGGCTTGTTACTTTGAAGCTCCAGGAATTGATATTGCATCTGCATCTCCTGAGCTCTTCCTGAAGCGAGAGGGAAAGCGCATTCGCACATCACCAATTAAGGGAACTGCCCCTGTTGGCACTACTGATTTTGGCGTGAAAGATAGGGCAGAGAACGTGATGATTGTTGATCTGATGCGCAATGATTTAGGCCAGATTTGTAAGAGTGGAAGTGTTACCGTGCCACGCCTGTTATCAACTGAATCACACCCTGGATTAGTGCATTTGGTTTCAGATATTGAGGGTGAGTTGAAAGAGGGCACAACGTGGTCAGAGATCTTCACACTACTCAGCCCTCCCGGCTCTATTAGCGGTGCGCCTAAGTCATCTGCTGTATCTGTCATTAAAGAAAATGAAGGCAAGCGAGGCCCTTATTGCGGAGCACTTGGTTGGGTGCAGGGTGATCAAAGTGAACTCTCTGTCGCCATTCGAATCTTTTTCAAAGATGACAAGTTGCGATTTGGAACAGGTGCTGGAATAACGTGGGCCAGCGTGGCCGATGATGAGTGGGAAGAAACCCAACTCAAAGCTAGGCGTTTAGTTTCACTTGCTGGCGGTGTGCTGTGAAAGTAATTTATTGCGGTCAATTGAGAAGTATTGACGATGTGCCAACATCTAGTGATGGCTGGTTAGCAGGAGAAGGCATCTTCGAGACGATTAAGAGCGTTGGTAATAAAGCCTTTTCACTAGGTAGACACATTGCCCGAGCACAAAAGAGTGCGAACGAACTTGGACTAATGCTTCCAACTGCGGAGCAAATTTCCCAAGGTGTGGACACGCTTTTTGCTGCAGTTCCACAAGGCTTAGGAATGCTTCGCATCAGTTTTGATAATCAAGGTAATTGGTTAGCAGTGCATATGCCATACATAGAACAATCAAAGAGCTGTGATGTGCGAATACATCCACAGCCAGTGACGGGAGATGTTCACAAGAGATTCCCCTATCACAATCGAATAGAGATTCTTGAACAAGCCCGTACTGCGGGCTTTGATGAAGCAATCACGGTCAATACTGCTGGAAATATCACTGAAGGTTCAGTCACAAATCTCATCGCCTACATTGATGGTCGATGGATAACACCACCTGTGTCTGATTTACTTTTGCCTGGGATTATTCGTGATCTGTTGATTGAGAACGAGCTAGTGGCCATTGAGAGCATCCCAGCAGATCGGCTGTCGGAAATCACGTCAGCCTTCTTTATTAGTAGTTTGCGTTTAGCGCATGCCATTTCATCGATTGATTCAAGGCCGTTGCATCTTTCACACGCCTTCGGGGAAGAAATAAAGGCGTTGGCACATAAGTATTCGGTAGGCTAGCCACATGATTCAGGTAAGCGTTGATGGTGCTGCACGCTCCATAGAGGCAGATCAACGCCCTACCCATCTTTTTGCAGATAATAAGGAAGTCGTTGTTTGCCGAATTAATGGTGTTCTTAAAGATCTTTGGACTGATCTACAAGAAGGCGATGTTGTTGAATCTGTTTCAATCAACTCACCTGACGGTCTCTTCGTTCTTCGCCACTCAACTGCCCACGTGATGGCACAGGCTGTGCAAGAGGTTTTTGCAGACACGAAGCTGGGCATTGGCCCACCGATTAAAGATGGCTTCTATTACGACTTTGATCCTAAGACACCTTTTAATCCAGATGATTTAACCAAGATTGAAAGTGTGATGCGCAAGATTGTTAAAGATGGCCAACGCTTTCGTCGACGTGTAGTTACTGAAAAAGATGCGTTAGCAGAACTTTCACATGAGCCATATAAATGTGAACTAATTGGCATTAAAGGACCAGCTGGGGAAGAAGCCAGTGTTGAAGTCGGGGGAGCAGAGCTCACCATCTATGACAACTTAGGTCGTGATGGAAACGCTGTGTGGTCAGATTTATGTAGAGGCCCGCACCTACCTTCAACAAAACAGATTCCTGCATTTAAATTAATGCGCAGCGCAGCTGCTTACTGGCGTGGCTCTGAAAAAAATCCCATGCTCCAGCGCATCTATGGCACAGCCTGGCCATCACAAGATGAACTCAATGCTCACTTAGAACTACTTGCAGAGGCCGAAAAGCGCGATCATCGTCGTCTTGGAACTGAGTTAGATCTCTTTTCATTTCCGGAAGAGATTGGCTCTGGCCTTGCAGTCTTTCATCCCAAAGGCGGAATCATCCGTCGTGCGATGGAGGATTATTCACGCAAGCGCCATGAAGAAGAGGATTATGAGTTTGTCTACTCACCACATCTAACTAAGGCAGCGTTGTTTGAAAAGTCAGGCCACTTGGATTGGTATTCCGAGGGAATGTATCCACCAATGATCATGGATGAAGAGCTCCATACCGATGGAACAATTAAAAAGCCAGGCCAGCAGTACTACATGAAGCCAATGAACTGCCCGTTCCACAACCTTATTTTCCAGGCCCGCCAACGCTCTTATCGCGAGCTTCCGCTTCGTTTATTTGAATTCGGAACTGTGTATCGCTATGAAAAATCTGGTGTTCTTCATGGAATCACCCGTGCGCGTGGCTTCACACAAGATGACGCACATATCTATTGCACAAAAGAGCAGATGGCAGATGAACTCGATTCATTGCTCACTTTCGTACTCAACCTTTTGCGCGACTACGGACTCAATGATTTCTATCTTGAACTCTCTACTAAGAACCTAGAAAAGTTCGTGGGGGAAGATTCAGATTGGCAAGAAGCAACTGAGACATTGCGCAAAGCCGCAGTTGCACAGAACTTAGAACTTGTTCTAGATGAGGGCGGCGCAGCGTTCTATGGTCCAAAGATTTCTGTGCAAGCAAAAGATGCCATTGGTCGCACATGGCAGATGTCAACGATTCAAGTTGATTTCCAACTTCCACAACGCTTTGAACTTGAGTACTCAGCAGCAGATGGTTCCCGCCAGCGCCCAGTAATGATTCACCGTGCTCTCTTTGGTTCGATTGAAAGATTCTTTGGTGTTCTAACCGAGCACTACTCAGGTGCATTTCCACCGTGGCTTGCTCCTGTGCAAGCAGTGGGTATTCCAGTTGCTGAAGCATTTGCAGATTACCTAGCTGATGTGATCAAGCAGATGAAAAAAGCCGGCATTCGCGCAGAGCTAGATGCATCTGATGATCGCATGCAAAAGAAGGTGCGCAACGCTCAGATGCAAAAGGTGCCATTTATGGTTATTGCAGGGGAAGAAGATATGGCTGCAGGTGCTGTCTCATTCCGCTATCGCAATGGAGAGCAGAAAAATGGAATCCCTATCAAGGAAGCGATAGCCGAGATTCAAAAAGTAGTAGCAGAGCGCACGCAGGTTTAATCATGGATGTAGATGGCGCAGGTATGCCTGATGGTTGGCAACGTCTTTGGGCACCGCACCGTCTTGAGTATTTACGTGGGGAAAACCGGCCATTAGAAGGCAACCAAGTTCAATGTCCTTTCTGCCGCACTCCCACTTTAAATGATGAAGAAGGATTGATTGTTCACCGGGGTGTGAGCGCATTTGTTGTAATGAATTTGTATCCCTATAACCCAGGGCATTTGTTGGTCTGCACCTATAGGCACGTAGCTGATCTGACTGATTTAACTGATGATGAGCGAAACGAGATCTCGGCAATGAGTGCCCACGCGATGAAAACTATTCGCAAAGTCTCAGCGCCAGCAGGATTTAACTTAGGAATGAACCAAGGGGCAATCTCTGGGGCGGGTGTGGCAGAACACATTCATCAACACATTGTGCCGCGCTGGAGTGGTGATGCTAACTTCATGCCAATTATTGGTAAAACTAAAGTATTGCCACAATTACTTCATTTGACGCGAGAAGAGATAGCTGCGGCTTGGTAGGGCTAAGTAAGTTGCGAAAGATATTTTTGTATGACATCAAGACCAATGCCTTTATCGATTACTAAAGGTATTGCTGGGAAAAGCACTCCAGCTGCAAATGCACCTTCACCCATGGATGTAACAAGTTCCAAATATTCTTCACGAAACTCTTGCACCAAAGTCTCATGCTCTGGCTCACACGCATTTCGTGTTGGGGGAGTCGTGGAATAGTCGGTGATGAGCATGTCAGAAAGTGAAATGAGTGCTCTAGGAGAACCATCCTCGTCATGGAGGACTAGGAAAGGAGTTGCAACTTGATCAAAGACTCTTGTTGCCAGCATCACTGCGTCATCAAAGTCGGCGCTATTTCCATCTAACTCAGTAACAAAAATCATTCGCGGTGTTAGAAACTCATCAAATGATTGCCATTGATCAATAGTCGCCTGATCAATTCCGGTATTGGGATTAACAACAAAGATCGCACAGGAAATATCACCACTTGCTTGCGTGCCCAGTGCCGCTCCTAGGGCTTTGGCAACTTCTTCTGGCTGGGCTGAAGGGTGGCCAAAGACGCAGAGATTGAGGGGCGATGTGGGATTCTGCACTGGGTCAGCCTACGATGTGCAGTGATGCTAAGTCGCACTTTAAAACCAGCGGTTACGAGATTAATAACACCCGTAGCTGCATTCGCGCTGCGCATCGGCATCACTCCCAATGCTGTCACGTGGGTGGGCGCAGTGGGAGTCGTGGCGTCAGCGCTCTATTTCTATCCTCGTGGTGATTTCTTCATCGGCACTGCATTTATTGCCTTCTTCGCATTAAGTGATCTCTTTGATGGCACTATGGCTCGCATCTCCAAAGCAGGAGCAAGTCAGTGGGGAAGTTTCCTAGATTCCACAATTGATCGGGTAACTGATTCAGCGATTTTGTTAGGTGTGAGTATCTATTTGATTAACAATGACGACCCGTTGAGCTTTGTTGTCATCGCAACATTGGTCACAGGAATGCTTGTCCCATACATCCGTGCAAAAGCTGAGAGCTTTTCAATTGAATGTACGGGCGGCATCGCAGAGCGCACTGAACGCTTGATTATTGCCATGTCTACAATTGCCCTCGATGGTCTTGGCCTTCCTTATGTTTTGGCAGGTGGAATGTGGTTACTGGCTCTGCTCGGGGCGGTAACAGTCATTCAGCGAATGTTGATTGTGCGTAAGGCATTTCATTCATGATGCAAAACATCACAGCACTGGGCTATTTTGTTGCCTGGCGTATTTTGCGATGGTTGCCAGAGAGATTTGTGTATTCCAGCGCTGACAGAGTCGCAGACTATCTAGTACGCAAAAATGGAAAATTCACCGTTCGTTTCCGCTCGAATTTGCAACGTACTCAGCCGGATATAACGCCACTTGATTTAGATTTACTACTTTACAAGGCCACACGCTCAGCCTTTCGCTATTGGTGTGACACCTTTAGATTTCCTGATTGGTCAAGAGAGCGTATTCTCGGCACGGTTACATTCAACGACGAGAGCATCTTGATGGATGCAGTTGCTGCCGGAAACGGCGCGATCGTTACTTTGCCCCATTGCGGTAACTATGACCATGCAGCTGCATATTTCTGTGCTCGTGGAGCAAAAATTGTTACTGTCGCAGAGCATTTGAAACCTGAGAAGTTATTTAAGAAATTCATGCAATACCGCGCAGATTTTGGCATGGAAGCCCTTCCGCTAGATGGACGAGTCATTCCCACGCTGATGCAGCGCATTAGAAGTGGTTGCGTCATTGCACTAGCTGCCGATCGCGATCTTTCTAAATCCGGTATCAATGTGAACTTCTTTGGGGGACCAGCCAGAATGCCTGCTGGACCTGCACTCCTTGCTATTAGAACTGGCGCACCGCTCATAAGTGCATATGTCTCTTATACACAAACTGGAATCCATATTGATTTTATGCGCATTGATCTACCCACCGAAGGAACTGAAACGGAGCGGATTGCAGCGCTAGTTCAAAAGTGTGCAGATATATTTGCCCAAGGTATAGCGCAATACCCGCAGGATTGGCACATGATGCAACGTATTTGGATTGATGGCGACTTCAAGGATCGCGATTAATGCTGACAAAAAAGTTAAGAATTGGAATTGTGTGTCCGTATGGTTGGGACACACCGGGTGGTGTGCAAAACCATGTCCGTGATTTAGCAGAGTTTCTTATCGCCTCTGGTCATTCGGTATCTGTTTTAGCACCAACGATAGATGAAGAGAAATTGCCCGACTATGTCGTAAGTGCCGGTAAACCAATTTCAATTCCATATAACGGCGCAGTTGCCCGCGTCCTCTTTGGTCCGATTGCTTATGCCAGAGTGCGCCACTGGATTGGTGCAGGTAACTTTGATTTACTGCATTTGCATGAACCTGCGATTCCATCGATTTCACTTCTTGCGTGCTGGGCAGCAGAAGGTCCCATGGTTGGAACCTTCCATGCTGCAGCAAAGCGTCAGAAAGTTATTTTTGCAATCGGTCCTATTCTCGAACCTGCTATCGAGAAACTCTCAGTACGTATTGCCGTATCGGAGGCTGCGCGCCTGACCCTTACAGACCACCTTGAAACTGATGCTGTTGTGGTTCCTAATGGCATTTACGCTAAGCGATATTCCGATGGAAGCGCGCAAGAGAAGTGGTCTGGAAACACCATTGGTTTTATTGGTCGATTTGAAGAACCACGCAAGGGTCTGCAAGTTCTAGTCGATGCACTGCCAATCATTGCGCGCTTTGCTCCTGATGTGAAAGTTTTTGTTGCAGGACCTGGAGACTCTAAGGATTTTGAAAAAGAGATTGACCCACAGCTACGTGATCGCTTTGAATTCCTGGGCAAAATCTCAGAGCAAGAAAAGGCAGATTTCATGTCTTCGGTTTCACTCTATGTCGCACCTAATACTGGCGGAGAATCATTTGGAATTATTTTGGCTGAGGCTTTGGCTGGCGGCGCTTGTGTTGTTGCAAGTGATATCCCAGCTTTTGATTCTCTTCTGGGTGGTGGAAAGTATGGAGCGCTCTTTGAATCTGAAAACTCAACAGATTTAGCTAAAACCGTTGTCGATTTGTTGCGCGATGAAGAGAAGCGAGAAAAACTGGCGATAGAGGGAAAGAAGCGAGCACAGCTATTTGATTGGGAAGTGGTAGCCCAACAGATCTTTTCTATCTATGAAATGGCTATGGTTGGCGGCAAAGGTGTGACATTGGGCTCTGATCATCGTTCTTGGAATCGGTTTTTATCTCGGGATGAGGAGAAGTGATGAAGGCTCTCTTGTTTCTTGGTTTCCTTCTGTTACTAGGACTCTGGTACCTAACATTTTCAGCAACTCGTCTAGATCGATTGCACCACCGAGTTGAAACAAGTTGGGCGAACTTGGATGTGTTGTTGCAAAAAAGGGCAGCGATCGCACTTGAAATCGCTCATAGCGATTTAGCTGACCCAGCATCTTCCATGTTGCTGACCGGTGCTGCATATCAAGCCCGTGATGCTGATATTAAAAACCGATCTATGGCAGAGAGCGGACTGTCGGGGGCTTTAGGTCTGCTTATTTCAGATGGTTTGCCTCACGCCACAGTCTCTGAGCAAGCGCTCTTGCAAGAACTCTCAGCTTTAACGGCAAAGATTCGTGTGGCTATTTCTATCCACACCGATGCCGTTTCATCGACGGTCATGGTGCGTCGTAAGTTTGTTGTCAGAACCTTCAGACTGGCTGGCACAGCACCCTTGCCTGTTACATATGAGTTCGAATCCGATGTTTTATAAGCGCTTAGTCTTAGCGTTTTCTCTAGCCGTTCTGCTTTCCGGTTGCTCAGCTATTTCTGGAGTGTTACCTAAAGATGCCGAGCGCAATGTTCTCAGTGGTCGGGAAGGGAGCAATGGTCCGGTTCTTGCTGTGAAAATAGATGATACAAATGAAGCGCATCCACAAATAGGTTTGGAAGATGCCGATGTTGTTTATATCGAGCAGGTTGAAGGTGGATTAACAAGGTTGGCAGCCATCTTCTCATCAGTTATTCCAGCGCGCGTGGGACCGATACGTAGCGCACGCATCTCTGACATAGACATTCTGGCTCAATATGGACGAGTCGCATTTGCCTACAGCGGTGCACAGAAGAAACTGCTACCAGTAATTGATGCAGCTAATCTTCAAAATCTAGGAGCCCAAGCACAACCACCATCTATCTACACAACTGATCCCAATCGTGTTGCACCTGTTGCGATGGTGCTGCGAGCAGATCTTTTGATGGCCAAAGTTGTGGAAAAGAATTATCAGATAGGAAGTGCGAAAAGCGTTGGGTGGATCTTTGGTGATGCACCGCAAGGTGGCAAGCCAACCCAGTCAGTAATCATGCATTGGCCTGCTGCTAGATATAGTGCTCAATGGTCAGAAACAGAGTCTCGCTGGTTGCTCTCACACAACTCAAAGAGCAATCTTGCAGAATCCGGATTAGCCCTAGGACCTACTACTTTGGTTATTCAATTGGTTTCTATAACTGATTCTGAATACCGCGACAAAGTGGGCGGCATCACTCCATTTTCGCAAACCGTAGGCAATGGCCGTGGTTTCATTTTGCGGGACGGCAAAACATTCCCAGCTCTCTGGAGTAGGGCATCGCAGGAAGAGGGAACAACGTGGGTATTGAAGGATGGAAGTGAAATCAGATTTGCCCCGGGTCAGATTTGGGTAGCTCTGACTGATAAGGAGCCTGATTTCACCTTTTTATCTGCGAGCGCGAAACCTACAAAGACAAAGTAGGATGTTCCCCTACACAGGCGAAGGTGAGTAAATGTCAGAAGTAAAAGGCACAGGACGAGTAAAGCGCGGTATGGCAGAGATGCTCAAAGGCGGCGTCATCATGGATGTCGTTAACGCTGAGCAAGCAAAGATTGCCGAAGATGCTGGCGCAGTTGCTGTTATGGCGCTGGAGCGCGTCCCTGCAGATATCCGTGCGCAAGGCGGAGTGGCCCGTATGTCTGATCCTGACATGATCGAAAAGATTCAAGCCGCAGTCTCAATCCCTGTTATGGCCAAAGCACGAATTGGCCACTTCGTCGAAGCTCAAGTGTTGCAATCTCTCGGAGTCGATTACATCGATGAGTCAGAGGTTCTTACTCCTGCAGATTATGAAAATCACATCGACAAATGGGATTTCACAATTCCTTTTGTTTGCGGCGCTACAAATCTTGGTGAGGCCCTTCGCCGTATTAACGAAGGCGCAGCAATGATTCGCTCTAAGGGTGAAGCTGGCACTGGTGATGTTTCAAATGCAATGCAACACATGCGCAAGATCGGTGGAGAAATTCGTCGTCTGTCATCAATGCGCGAAGATGAGCTCTACGTTGCTGCCAAGGAACTTCAAGCTCCTTATGAATTAGTTAAAGAAGTAGCACAGAGTGGCAAACTGCCAGTAGTTCTCTTTACTGCCGGTGGTATTGCAACTCCAGCTGATGCTGCATTGATGATGGCTATGGGCGCCGATGGTGTCTTTATTGGCTCTGGTATTTTCAAATCTGGAAACCCAGCACAACGCGCAGCAGCATGTGTGAAGGCAACTACGTTTTGGAATGATGCAAAGGTTGTTGCTGAAGCATCTCGTGGTTTAGGTGAGGCGATGGTTGGTATTAACGTCGCAGATCTTCCAGCGCCACACCGACTTGCCGATCGCGGCTGGTAGTTCACTTCTTTCATGAATGTCGGAGTTCTCTCACTCCAGGGTGATGTGCGCGAGCATGTGAGCGCTTTGATTGCTTGCGGCATTGATCCGGTAGAGGTGCGCCGTCCATCTGAGTTAGCGCGCGTAGATGCCCTCGTTCTACCTGGCGGAGAATCAACAACTATCGCCCAACTCTCTGAGATTTTTGAGATCTATGAACCCATTAAACAACGCATTGCAGCAGGCATGCCTGTCTATGGTTCATGTGCAGGAATGATTTTGTTGGCTGACACAATCCTGGATGCAAAACAAGGACAGAAGACCTTTGGTGGATTAGATATCACTGTGCGCAGAAATGCCTTTGGCCGCCAAGTTGATTCATTTGAAAGAGATATTTCTTTTGATGATGGTTCAGCGGATTTAATTAGGGCCGTCTTTATCCGTGCACCATGGGTGGAAAAGGTGGGAACTGGGGTTCAGGTCTTGGCTTCAGTTGATTCACATCCAGTGGCCGTTCGCTCAAAGACTCTGCTTGCCACTTCTTTTCATCCAGAGCTCACGGCAGATCACCGAATTCATCGCTACTTTATAGAGGAAGTAGCAAAGCCTGCATTAGAGAAGGTAAAGTAAGTTTCATAATCGTATAAATGAGATTGAAGGTGTTAGCCATGTCCGGCCATTCCAAGTGGGCTACGACCAAGCATAAGAAGGCGATTATCGATAGTCGCCGGGCAAAGGTTTTTGCAAAGCAGATTCGCGCAATTGAAGTAGCAGCACGCAATGGCGGCGCTGACATGGAAGGCAATCCCACTCTATTTGATGCCGTAGCAAAGGCTAAGAAATCTTCCATGCCGGCAGATAATATCGATCGCGCAATCAAGCGCGGTGCTGGTCTTGAAGCTGGAGCCAAAGACTGGATCACAATTATGTATGAAGGCTATGGCCCAAGCGGTGTTGCAATAATGATTGAGTGTTTATCAGATAACCGCAATCGCTCTGCATCAGAGATCAAAGTTGCCGTCACACGTAACGGCGGGTCCATGGCAGATCTTGGCTCTGTTTCATACCTTTTCAATCGCAAGGGCGTGATCATCGTTAATAAGGTTGATGGCTTAACAGAGGACAGAGTTTTGGAAGCGGTCTTAGATGCTGGTGCTGAAGAGGTTAATGATCTAGGTGAATCTTTTGAAGTTGTCTGTGAACCAGTTGATTTAGTACAAGTTCGAACCGCACTGCAGAGCGCTGTAATTGACTATGAATCAGCGGATTCATCGTTTCTGCCTTCGATGTCGATCCCGCTAGATGCCGATGGGGCCAAGAAGGTCTTTGAACTAATCGATGCGATTGAAGAGCTCGATGATGTGCAAAATGTCTATAGCAATTTTGATGTTTCAGATGAGGTTATGGCGAGCCTGGAATAAGTTCGTCATAGGTAAGGCCTAGGCTAGAAACCTTGCAATGAAACGAAAGAAAAGGTGGCCGTGATGCGCGTACTAGGGATTGATCCTGGTCTAACGCGTTGTGGCATCGGAATAGTTGAGGGAAGCCCTGGTTCACCGCTAAAGATGCTGGGCGTTGGAGTCGTTATGACGCCGTCAGATATGGCTCTTGAAAATCGTTTACTTGAAATCGATAAAGGTTTAAATGAATGGATTGCTTTGTGGAATCCAGATGTGATTGCAGTAGAGCGAGTATTTGCACAGCACAACGTGCGCACAGTGATGGGCACTGGGCAAGCAGCAGGCATTGCATTACTGATTGCCGCCAAAGCTGGAATACCAGTCATGATGCACACACCTAGTGAAGTCAAAGCTGCAGTATCGGGATCAGGTCGTGCCAATAAGGCCCAGGTTGCCCAGATGGTACAAAAGATTCTGAGCCTTGATTCAATTCCAAAACCAGTTGATGCCACTGATGCACTTGCACTTGCTATTTGTAATATCTGGCGCGGTGGGGCAACGGCTCGAATTAATCAAGCAGTGGAAGTTGAAAAGTCGCGTCTTAGAAAGCTGCGTGGATAAGTGATTTCAACTCTTAGCGGAACAATTCGCTCACTTTCACACGACAAACTTGTCATTGAAGTAGGGGGAGTGGGGTTGAGTGTTTTGATAAACCCACCCACCAGTATGGGATTGACGCTAGGTGCTCAAACAACTTTGTATACATCACTGGTTGTTCGCGAAGACTCACTCACTCTTTTTGGTTTTTTATCTGAAGAAGTGCGTAACTTATTTGAACTTGTGCAGACTGTTTCTGGAGTGGGTCCAAAAGTGGCGCTATCAATCATGGGTGCACTTACTCCGGAAGATTTAGCACGTGCTATTTCACAGGAAGATACATCGGCAATTGAGCGAGTTCCAGGGATTGGTAAGAAGGGAGCACAGCGCATGATTTTGGAGTTAAAGGGCAAGCTGAGCGATCTCTCCTCTGGTGCAACCTATAAGGGTCATCAACCACCATGGCGTGAGCAATTACTTAGTGCCTTGGTCTCTCTTGGTTTTTCACCAAAGGAGTCAGATTCTGCAATTAGTTTTGTAGTCAATGATTTGCATGGCAATGATCAAGACCCTGCAACAATGGCGTTAAGTGAACTCCTCAAGTTAGCTCTAGCTAGTGGAAAGAGCTCACGTGGCTGATAATCAGGAACGCTTAGTGGGCTCGAATATTAAGGGCGAAGAATCAGCGTTAGAACAAGCGCTGCGCCCAAAAACTCTCAAGGATTTCATAGGTCAACATCGCGTGCGGGAGCAGATAGATGTTTTACTTACTGCTGCCCGCCATAGAAATAGCCCAGCCGATCACATCTTGCTGTCAGGTCCGCCAGGATTAGGTAAAACAACGTTGGCGCTCATTTTGGCAAGTGAGATGCAAGCACCCATTCGAATCACAAGTGGACCAGCAATCACACACGCTGGAGATTTAGCAGCGATTCTTTCTTCTTTAGTTGAGGGAGAAATTCTTTTTCTAGATGAGATTCATCGCCTGCCTCGTCCAGCAGAAGAGCTTCTCTATTTAGCGATGGAGGATTTTCGAGTCGATGTTGTTGTGGGCAAGGGCCCTGGAGCAACTGCGATTCCACTGCAACTGCCACATTTCACATTAGTGGGTGCAACAACTCGAGCAGGTTTATTGCCAGGGCCGCTGCGCGATCGTTTTGGTTTTACCGCTCACCTTGATTTTTA
>Ga0209299_1000026_pt1 | contig 80448 bp, 76 predicted proteins | sample S_140806_MF_Meta_FD_187326 | JGI IMG/M metagenome (GOLD analysis project Ga0209299, IMG submission 187326) | Freshwater microbial communities from Lake Simoncouche, Canada to study carbon cycling - S_140806_MF_MetaG (SPAdes) (version 2) | ecosystem: Environmental > Aquatic > Freshwater > Lake ...
GCGCGACGGCGATGCCGTGACGATGCACCATGGCCTCGAATTGCGGGTGCCCTTCCTGGATCCGGAGCTAGCAGCCCTGGCGTTAGCCCTGGAGGAGACGCAACACCGACAAGGGGGCTCCAAGGGGTTGCTGCGGCAGGTCGCGGCACCCCTGCTGCCAGCAGCTGTGCTGGCCAGCCCGAAGCGGGGCTTCAATCTGGCCCTGGCGCCCTGGCTGCTGAACCATCCGCGCTTCGGCCCAAGGCGGATTCGTCGGTTGCTCAGCTCGGAACTGAAACGACGCGACCTGCGGGATCCCCAGGGGGCCGTAGCCGCCAGCTGGCTGCTGTTGCGGGCGACAAACCGCTGGGGTGCCTACTGGCGCTGGGTGGTTCTGGCCGAATGGCTCCAACGGGAGTAAGCAGCCACGCAGGCGCAGAGCAGCAGCCAGGGCAGGCTCACCTTCATCATCACCAGCAGGTCGCCAAACCAGGAAGGCCCCTGGCCCACCACAAAAAGAGCCCCGAAAGGGAGAACCCAAGTCCAGCGGCGCCAGAGGACGAGATGGCAAAGCGCCCACCAGAGAGCAGCCATTGCCAACCCCGTGATCAGGGCGAAGACCACAACCGCCACGAAGCCTCCATTCGCCACGGCATTCAGCCAGGGGGTTTCCATCATGTCGATCACAAAATCCTTGGGGATCACCTCAGGCAGCCCCCAGTTGGTCCAACCAGGACCACCGACCCCAAGGGCCCTGCTGACGAGATCTTCAGCACCATGGCTGCCCCAGTCGGGCAGCCGAGCCTTGAGGCTGGCCGGAAAAACGCGGAAGATCTCAGGGGGCAACCAGCCCAAGGGTTCGTTGATCCGCAGCAAATCGGCCTGGCGCAGATCAAGCAGCACGGAAATCGAAGCCATGCCGGCCTTGTTGTACGAAAAGTCATTAAGGGCCGAATGAATCATCTGACCGGGCAGCAGACCACCAATGAAGTTGCGGGTTGATAGGGCGAGGTAATCGGCCAGGGGCTGACCAGGACGAGGCGGATAACGGCCAAAGCGGAGGGCCGTGGGAATGGCATAGGCCAAGAGCAGCCCGATCGGCACGCCCACCACAAGCTGGCGCCGCCGCAGCCAGCGGGCCATGACGAGCCCCGCCAAGACCACAGCCAGAAGGGTGAGGAAGCGTTGGCGCAGCAGAATAAATGTGAAAATTTGCAGGCTTGCCACCGCGATGTAGCGAGGAGCTTCCCCCACAGCGACCGCAGGACGAGGCAGGGAGAAGACCCGCAAGGAAGCGGCCAGCAGCGGAATCGCCTCCAAGGGGAACAAGCCCTTCACGAAGGGACTGAAGAACAGGGGTACTTTCTCGTAGAAGGCTCCGGCATCCGCTGACCGGGTGGCGATATAGGGCGCAATCAACACCGCCATGACCGCCATCAAGGCCGCCACCACAACCAATTGATTGGGCGGCACCACCGGCAGACCCTGCCAGCGACGGGCCAATGGAGAGTCACGCAGCCACCAGGCCAAGCCAGCCAACACCAACAGCAGCAGCGGATAGGCGATCAGGCTGGCCAAGGAGGCCTGAGCCATCAGTGGCTTGCGCACAATCCAGGCGTAATGACTCTGGACTTCTGAATTAAGCAGGATCGCACCCAAGTTAATCGGTCCGAAATAGAAAAACCAATGCAAGCCAAGGGCCACCGCCAAGGGCTGGAAGGGGCTTTTCTTCAACCCAGCCAGAAGCGGCACGTCGAGGCGGCCCAACAAGGTCAACAGCACGACCAAGGCCAGCAAGCTGTTGGCCAAGATGCCGAAAAAAGCCAGTGGATAAAACACAGAAGCTTGTTGTCGTGCGCCGAGTCGGACCAGTATGCCGGGGCGGATCAAACCAAGGGGGGGGGTGCGCTGGAGCGCTTGAACGCCATGGGCACCCCCGCCATGGTCACCGCCGCCACGGCATCGGCGAGTTCGAACGGATGGGGCAGGGCCGCAGCGGAATCAGCACCAGCCCGTGGAGTTGGGGAAACACCACCGGCCAGCAAAGCCTGCAGCGCTCCGGCCAGAGCGCTGGCATCACCGGAGGGGAAGACCCGCGAGCCAGCCGGGGGCGCCACCGGGCCGGCCACCAGATCACGGGCACTGCCAGCGTGATCACTGACCAGAAGCGCCAGACCGAATTGAAGGGCTTCGTTGACCACCAGCCCCCAGGTCTCCCCTTGGCGCGAAGGGAACACCAGCGCATCGGCCATCGCATACCAACGCCCCAACTCGCTCTGATTCACGAAGCCAGCAAAGTGGCAGTGGCCGGGGAGTAGCTGCTCAGCCGCTGCCCGGAAGGGGTCCCGCAGGGCTCCGTCCCCGACGACCAGGAGCCAAATCCGCTGCCGCTGCTCCGGTGTCAGCAGCTCCAGAGCTGCCACCAGCAGGCCGGGGTGCTTCACCGCCGTGATCTTGCCACTCCAAAGCAACACCAGCGCGTCGGGAGGAATAGCTACCGAGTGGCGCAGCTGGGCCCGTTGCGGCAGCCACTGCTCCACCTGCTGGCGGAAATATTCCACGTCCACGGCATAGCGAACCGGCGTCCGGCGTTGGGGGGGGACCCCCAGACGAGCGAAGTGGTCGTTGGAGTCGGAGCCGATAGGGAATACATGACGAAACATCCGATACCAGAGCTGCAGCACCTGATCCTTGGCCCACTGCCGAGACCGGGAATGGGCCAGCGCCCGGTCGGTCGCTTCGGCCCTCAGCAACAGCGGCTGCCCACTGGCCCGCAACAACACGGTGGCCAAACTGATGAACGCGGGGCTGTAGGCAAACACCAGCACCGCATCGGGGCGGAAGGCGCGAATCAGGGACACCGCCCGCAGGGCGATCGGCAGGGCGGAGGTCCAGCTGGAGAGGGCCGCCAGCGGAGCATGGCTCGCAAACCGGTGCGGAAAACCCTCCGCAGGGGCGCTGTCCCAGGCGAAGGGAACACCGAAATCAGGGTCCAGGCTGGCGCGCAGCCCGTGGTCACAACCAAAGACCACCAGAAGATCGAGATCGGCGCGGGCGTGGAGGGCCTGAAACACGGGCTTGGTGTACTGCACCGGATGGGTGATCAGCACGGCGAGTCGGGCCAAGGGCATGCTCACTCCGCCCTCCCTAAGGGCCTGAATCGCCGCACGGCATGGACCAGATCCTGGGGATTGGGGACCGGGCGGGGGCTGCGGGCCCAGGGCCAGGCCGCCAGCGCCTGGTCCAGGGCAGCGGCGAGGGCAGCCGGATCACCGGCATTGAACACCCAACCGGCGGCAGCATCGATCACCAAGTCATGCCGGCAGCTCACCCGGTCGCTGACCAGCACCCTGGCCCCCAGACCCAGGGCCTCGTTGACCACCAACCCCCAGACTTCTCCCTGAATCGAGGGAAGGATCAGCAGGTCGATCGAACGGTAAAACTGCGGCAACCGGCTCTGGTTGAGAAAGCCATGGAAGCGGCAGCGCCGGGGAAGCACCGCCTCCATCGCCCCGCGGCACGACTCCAGCAGGGGACCATCACCGGCAGCCTCGAACCGCAAACGCTCCCTCGTGGCCGGAGCCAGCAGTGCCAGAGCCCTTGGGATGGCCAGGGGATCCTTTACCGCTGTGAACTTGCCCACAAAACCGAGCCTCAAGGCTGTTGCCCTTGGAGGTGGAACCGTCACAGCCGGTGGGTCCTGGGGGATCACCGAGGTATCAACGGCGTAGAGCACGGTCTCGAGCTGCCCGGGGGCAACCCCGAGGCGGCGGTAATGGCGATACGACTCGCTCCCAATAGGATAAAAACGCGTGCAGCGGCCGTAGTAGAGCCGAAGCAACTGATCCCGCAGCCAAGACTTCCAGCGACTCCGGGTGTAGGCCTCATCACTGGTGTCAGCCCGCAGCAGAATCGGCACGCCCCGCAGGGCGAGCAGGGCCGACAGCGCTGTGATGAACGCTGGGCTATAAGCAAAGATCAATACGGCATCGGGCTGCCAGGCCAAGATACTTTGCACGGCCTTCGGCGCAGCCCTCAACCCCCGCCACCCCGAAAGATCGGCCAGGGGGCCATCGCTCAGCACCGCATGGGAGTAGCCGCCCAATAGGTCACAGTCCCAGACGAAGCTCAGGCCAAAGTCTGGATCGAAGCTAGCCCTATCCACACCATGTAGACAGCCAAGGAAGACCTTGGTCTGCCATTCTTCGCATCTTGCCAAACCTCGGAACACCGGCACGAAGTACTGAACCGGATGGGTGGCGACGATCGCCAGCCGGGGCCTCATGGTGTCGGCCATGCCGCCCGATCCGTCGGCGTCAGGGCCGATGGCTTTCCACACAGCCGCCGAGCCAACGCCTCAGCGGCAAGCCGATGGCCGACCTGGTTCCAATGTCCGTACCCAGGTTGCTGACCGCTGAAACCGTGGAGGGTGACCCCGTCGCGCTCAGCGCGCTGCTGGAGTTCCTCAGCCAGCGGCAGGTAGGGCACGCCCAGAGGTGCCAAAACGCTGCTGAGGCGTTCCTCCCGAGCGAAGGGCCGCAGATCTGCCCTCAGGAAGGCCGTCTGTCGTGCGGCACGATCCGGCCAGGTCTGTTCCGGTGTGGAGAGGGACGTGACGATCAGCTCACCGCCACCGGCCTTGACCTCCTCGCGCAGGGAACGCAGCAGGGCCCCGGTCATGGCCCAGCCCTTGGGATCATCCTGTTCAGGCAGCGGTATGGAAGCCAAGGGCTTGGGATCGGGACCGCGGCGGGACGCCCAGCGGTTTTTGGCCTCATTGGCCAGCTGCAGGAGGGCGGAGCGGTCGACAACGCCATCCAGGAACCGGCCCAGGGGAGAGAAACGGAAGCGGGATCCCCTCGAGGTCAGAAAGCCGTTGTCGATCACCAGGGTGCCCGCGGGGCCGAACTGGAAGACCGGCAGATCCGGGCGAGGCTGGGGGGTGTTGTCCTGGATGTCGTTGCCGAGGAACATGGCCAAGAGCACCTTGCGCGGGGCGTAGGCATGAGCCTGCTGCCGCCAGGTGAGCAGCTCAAGACCGGTGCCATACCCTCCAACCCCGAAATTCACCATCTCCACCCCGCCGGGGTAGCCCTGGCGAAAGGCGCAATCCGGCGTGGCATTGAGGAGATGTTCGAGCTGCTTCCACCAGGTGGCCTCAAGGTTCACCTGCAGAGCCTCACTGAAGGAATCCCCCAGCACCGCCACCCGCAGGACCCCTGCCGCCGGTTGGCGGTTATGGTCCACATCCCGCAGGCCATCGCGGTTGATGGTCACCTTGCCTTTGCCTTCGCGGGTCCACAAACCCGAGGCGCCGGGCCTGAGCGTGTAGCCCCGCACCCGATCCGGCCGGTAAAAAACCGGGTAGCGCACGCCTGCCGCACGCAGGCCCACCTCGATCAACACGAGCAGCCCCAGCAGCATCGCGAAGTTGAAGGCCAAAACGCGAACCACCTGGGCCGGGCGCGTGGCGGGGGATGGCACGGGGCGGAGCAACGACCAGCGAGAGGGCAGTTTCGCACCCACGGGCTTTAGGGCCCCACGATCTGGTGCAGCAACTTGGCAAAGGAAACCAACAGCAAGCGCAGGTCGAGGGGAAGGGAGTGATTGCGGAGGTAATAGAGGTCGCGGGCAAGCTCCCAGGCGATGGCGTCCGGCTCATGGGGCGGGGCACCAGCGATCCGACCCCAACCGGTCATGCCGGGTCGCATCCACTGGCGCAGTTCGGCGCCGGGGAAGCGCTGCTCGAGCTGCTCCATCACCGCAAGACTGAGGGGACGGGGTCCCACCAGACTCATCTCCCCTCGCCACACATTCACCAGCTGGGGCAAGGCCGCGAAGGGACCGTCGCCAGCGAACCTGACCCTCTCAAAGGGCCGGCCATTGCGGCCACTGCAGCCATCCCGGGTAAGCCGGAAGCCGGCGAAGACCATGGCCAGGGCGCCGCAGGGCAGCAGCAGCAAGAGCAGAAGAGCGCTCACCAGCAGATCGGCCAGCCGCTTCAGCCTTTCGGTGGGGCCGCTGCGGGAATGGCTAAACACCTGCACACGCTCCGCCCAGCCTTCCGGCACCAGATCGGGCGGCAGCCGCTGCAGAAACACTTCGGCCCAGCCCCGCAGGGAGAGCAGGCGTACACCGCTCTGCTGCCACTCCAACATCACCTGGCGATCTTCGGGGGAGGGGTCCAACTGAGAACCGATGGCGACGCCGTCGAGATCGAGGAGGGAGGCCAGGGCGGGGGGCAGGGGGAGCATCCTCCGCTCAGCAGAACGCCACTCCACGCCGCAGGGGATCACACAATCGCCTGAATCGATGGCCCGGGAGAGCGCGGAGCGTTCCGTTGGTGAGGCGATCAGCAGCCAACGCTCCTGGGGCTGCCAGAGATGGGAGGTGATCTGACTGAAGCGCAACAGCAGATTGGAGAGGAAGCCGAGCGTTAGAACGGGCACGAGAAAGCGGCGGCCCATGGTGGAGCTGAACAGCTCACCCCTCAGAGCCGTGGCCGCGGTGGCGAGCACAAAAACGCCCAGGGCCGCGGCAACACAGTTACGGAACTGGCGCCCCGCGGTGAGCTGGCGCCTGGATAGGGCGGTGTAGGTGCCCAGGAGGAAGTGGATCAGCAGCCAGGCAAGGGTGAGGGCAAAGGGACCGGCGCTCAGGCTGGGCCACTTTCCGTAGCGCCAGACGTAGACCCCAACCCAGCTGATCGACAGCAAAAGTGCATCGAAAAACGCGTACACCAGCGGCGATGGGCCCCTGCGGCCCGCATGACCAAGGCCTTGCCCCCCCCCTGGGTCGCTCGAGGACGGCGGTGGCAAGAAAGCTGGACGCACACCCATAGAGTCGCAGATCGGTAGCTTCCTTGGCATGTGGTGGCGAAACCCCTGGCTGCGGCAACGCAGGATGCTGCTGGGACTGGCCATCTTCGACGGCCTGCTGATCTTCGCGGTCTACAACGGCCTGTTCCTACGGCTATTCCACCAGTGGCCTGGCCTGACCACCTCGCTTGTTGCGCTGATCGCCCTTTGGGTGGGGGCTTCCTATCTGCTGGGCCGCTACTCCCACCACGAGCCCAGGCAACGGGACTCCCGCCGCCGCCTTTTCTCCACCCTTGCGGTTGCGCTGCTGGTCTTGGCGACCGTCGTGATCGTTGTGAATTGGGGCCTCAGGATGCAAGACCCCCGCACCTTCCGGCGCTTCCTGCTGCCACTGCTGGCCAGTGTGACCTTCGTCTCCGCCATTGCCCAGGCATGGCTGCTGCAGAAGCAACAGCAACAACAGCGATCCTTTCTCATTATTGGTGAAGTGGCCGTTCTGGACATCGTTCGCCATGAGCTCAAGCGGGATTCCGTCGACAGCGAGCTTTCACTCACCTACCTCCCCACCGACGACCCCTCGCTTCACCCCCAGGGATTGCTCCGTTTCGATGCAGAGCTTCTGAATGGAGAATTAAACGGCATTGCAGTCAGCGAGACCGCCCAAATAGATGACGTTTTTGTGCAACAATTACTGTCCCAGCGAAGCTCTGGCACTACGATTTACAGCCTGGTGAATTGGGCAGAACAACATCTGCAGAGGGTCCCACCCGAACTCTTCTCCAGCCGCTGGTTGGTCCAGGCCGAGGGATTCGAACTCCAGCCGGGACGTTGGGGCTGGCGCTTGAAACGCTTGGGCGATCTATCAGTCGCTGGCCTGCTGTTGCTTATGAGCGCTCCGCTGATCGCCTTGACAGCCCTGTTGATTCGCCTCGAGGATGGAGGTCCAATTTTATACAGCCAAGCTCGGACGGGGCTCTATGGAGACATCATCAGGATTTGGAAATTACGCACGATGACCCCCCAGGCGGAAGCCGCTGGAGCCCAATGGGCCAGCCGTGGCGATCACCGCATCACTCGGATCGGCCATTGGCTGCGCAAGCTGCGGATCGATGAGCTACCGCAACTCATCGCTGTCTTGAAAGGAGAAATGAGCCTGATCGGGCCGAGGCCTGAACGTCCCGAGATCGAACTCGATCTTGAGGAACAGATCCCCCACTACAGAACCCGCCATTGGGTACGCCCCGGCCTCAGCGGCTGGGCCCAGGTCTGCTACCCCTATGGAGCGAGCATTGAAGATAGCCGCATGAAATTGAGTTACGATATCTTCTACCTGCGCAACGCTAACCTCATGCTCGATTTACTGATCCTGATCAAAACGCTTCGGCTTGTTTCCCTCGGCCAAGGCGCCGTCCCCCAGACGATCGTCGCGCCCACCCCCAGTGCGGTCACCAAGCCAGACTTGGATCACGCCAACTGAGGCGGCTGCCTCGATGTTCAAGGTGGCCTAGCTTCAAGCCCATGGCAAAGCTGCTGATCACTGGTGGTGCCGGATTCATCGGTAGCCACACCACGCTCCTCCTCCTGGAAGCGGGCCACCAGGTGGTGGTTCTGGATAACTTCTCCACCAGCAGCCCAGAGGCCCTGCAACGGGTATCGCGATTAGCCGGGGCCACCGCAGGCTCAAGGCTCACGATTATGGAGGGTGACATCCGTGATCCGCTGGCCCTCGATCAGGCCTTCCAAAACACGCCGGGCTCCTTCGACGCGGTGATCCACTTCGCCGGCCTCAAGGCCGTGGCCCAATCGGTGCATCAGCCGCTCCTCTACTGGGATGTCAATGTCGCTGGGAGCCAGAGGCTCCTAGCGACCATGGAACGCCATGGCTGCCACACCCTCGTGTTCAGCAGCAGCGCCACGGTCTATGGCTTCCCCGAACGGATTCCCATCCCCGAAACGGCGGCCCTGCAGCCCATCAATCCCTACGGCCACACCAAGGCCGCTGTGGAGCAAATGCTGGCCGATCTGGCCGCCAACCAGACTGGATCCACAGGCGGCGGCCCGTGCCCCTGGCGGCTGGCTCGTCTGCGCTACTTCAATCCCGTGGGCGCTCACCCCAGTGGCCAGATCGGTGAAAACCCCCTCGGCCCACCCGACAACCTCTTCCCCTTCGTGAGCCAGGTCGCCGTGGGGCATCGGGACAGACTCTTCATCTTCGGTGCCGACTGGCCCACGCCCGATGGCACCGGCATCCGCGACTACATCCACGTGATGGACCTGGCCGAGGGACACCTGGCCGCCCTTGAGACCCTATGGCGCGAAGCGCCCCAGCTCCTCACCCTCAACCTGGGCAGTGGTCGTGGCCACTCTGTTCTGGACGTGGTTCGCGCCTACGAGGCAGCCAGTGGGCGGCAGGTGCCCTTTGACCTGGTCCCCAGACGGGCCGGCGATGCCGCCCAGTCGGTGGCAGATCCTGCGGAAGCCGAGCGACGCCTGGGCTGGCGAGCCCAAAGGGATCTGGCTGCCATGTGCCGCGACGGGTGGAACTGGCAAAGCCGTAACCCCGAGGGATATCAGGTCGGGGCAGCCTCGGCCGAAAGCCGGTGACCGCAAAGTCGGGGAGCGGCAGATTGTCAGGCCGGGATCGGGGCATCGGTCGTGCCGCTGCTGGGCAGAACGGCACGGATGCGGTCGCGAAAATCGCCTTTCGGCATGCCGCCCTTCACTTCGCCATGGATCACAACATCTGCCTCCAGCTCGCTCACCACCAGGTAGGTGGGCCAACCCATCCCCTCTTTATTGGGGTATTGAGCCAGCAACACCTTGCGGTAGCGGCGATAGGTCTCCGTGTCCTGCAGCATCACGCTCACAAAAGCCAAGCCCAGTTCCTCGGCCACGCGGGCGTCGTAGTTGCTCATCCGATGGCAGGTACCGCAATCCTCAGAGCTGAACTTCAACACGGTGAGCATGGCCATGGCGAAGAAGGATGCAGCGATTGCGGGGATCGTAGGCAACGAATCGGCAGCCCGCCTCACCGCAAGCCGTTCTGAGCGATTCAAATCCGCTCGAGGTCTAGCAGGTCGGCGCGCAGCTCACGTAACCGCTTCCCCAGGGCCGGACCAGCCGGCATGCCCTGGCCCATCAGCTCCCGGGCCGTGGTGCGGGCACGAAGATGGCGCCAACGCAGCCACCAGCGCAGTAACGGCCGCCGTGGTCCCACCCCAGCAGCCAGGGCCAGGGCCACCGCCTCCGCAGGCACCGCCTGGCCTTCCAACAACGCAGACCACCGGGCCGGAGAGACACCGGCCCCTGGGCCCAGCTGCCGAAGTCGCTCCCCCAGCTGGAAAAAGCCCATCAGTAGACGGTGATGGCGATGGGGCAGCTGCAGCCGCTCGGCCAGGGCCAGAGGATCGCCTGCCCCCACCACTAGGGCCACGACCAATGGTAGGTCCAGCCGCTCGGCCCAGCGCAATCGGCGCCGCCAGAACATGTCCTCCTGCAGCGCTGGATCCAACAACACCAGCCCACCCCATTCCTGCAAGAGCGCCAGAGCCTGCGGCCAGGGCTCCCGTTCAAGCAGCAGCTCCAATTCCATGCGAAGGCGGGTCCCCAGGGCGGCGGGTGCTTGTGCAGGCGCATCGCCCCAGTGCCAGGGCCAAGGCCACTCCGCGAGGGTCCGTTGGGCCTGGGCACGGCTCTCGGCGGCCAGGCTCAGGCCCAGCCGGGCGGCGTAGCGGGCGCCCCGCAGCAGGCGGGTTGGATCGTCGCGAAGGCTGGCGGGATGGAGAAAGCGCAAGCGGCGGGCCCGCAAGTCGTCGAGGCCGCCATGGGGATCCAACAACTCGCCGCTGGACTCGGCCAGCAACAGGGCCATGGCATTGATGCTGAAATCGCGCCGGACCAAGTCGTCATCCAGGCTGCCGAAACCAACCACGGGGTTGTCGCCAGCCACCGGATATTGCTCATGCCGCGCCGTGGCCACATCCAGCAGGATCGTGGCTGCTTGATCGTCATCGATGGCAGGGGCGGCCAGGGCCAGCTCCACCGTGCCGTAGGCCCCGTGCTCCTGCCAACGGACCACCCGGCCGTCACCCGCCTCGACCAGGCGCCGCACCAGCCTTAACGCCGCCGAGCCAGGATGTCCATCGCTTTCCACCACCAGATCCAGGTCGGGCAGGCCCAGCCAGGGGTCGTTGTGAACCCGATGCAGCAGGAGGTCCCGCACCGCCCCCCCAACCAGAGCAAGCCGCATCCCTTCGGCTGACGCTGCCAGAGATCCAAGCAGCTCAGGCGGCACGCCGGGGAGTTCCATCCTGGAAACGGTGAAGGGCAGGCCTCAGACTGGTTCGCACCAGGGACAGACCAGTCTGAACGCCCCCACCGATCGCCGCAGCGCGGACCTGGCCATTCTCACCGTGGCCTATCGGAGCCAGCAGCCCCTGGAATGGCTCGCCACCGACCTGGCCCGTCAGAGCCTCCAGCCCAATCGCTGGCTTGTGGTCGACAACGCCCCCCGCTCCGCCCCGTTGCGGATCAGCGAACCCCTGAAGGGCCTTCCCCTGGAGCGTCTCGAAGGCAAGGAGGGCGCCGGCTTCGGTGAGGGCTGCAACCAGGGCCTCGAGGCCCTGGCCCGGGATGGTTGGGGCGGTTGGGTGTGGCTGCTCAACCCCGACACCAGCCTGGGGGAGCCCGATCTGCTGGAGCGCTTCGCCCAGCTGCTGGGCCAATGCCCAAACCAGGCCCTGGTGGGCACAGCGGTCTTGAGTGCCGAAGGCCAGCTGGAGCCCAGTGGGGGCTGGATTGATCCGGGCCTGGCCTTCCGCCGCCGCCGCCTGCAAGCCTCCCACCGGGCCGCAGCCGGCGCTACGCCCCTAGCGCTCCACTGGTTGAGCGGCTGCAGCTTGGCCCTCCGGCCCGCAGCCTGGTCGCCACCGCCCCGCTTCGATCCGGCCCTGCTTCTCTACTACGAGGACATGGACCTGTGTTTGCGGCTGGGGGTGGCCGGAGCCCCCCGGCTCTGGACCGCAGCGGTGGCCATCACCCACCAACGCGGCGCCGGCAGCGGCGGCGATCCCGCCCGGCGGGCCGAACTCACCACCACCAGCTATTGGCGCTTTCTGCAGCGCCATACCCCCGCCTGGGTGCGATGGATGCGCGGTTTGCGCCTGCTCGCCACGTCCCTCGCCAAAATGCCCCGGAAACCTCGAGAGAGTCTGGCGGTGCTGCGGGGCCTGGCCACGGCGCTAGCAGAGCCGATCCGCCCGATGGACCCCAGGCCATGAGTCGCCGCCACCCCCTGGCCCTGTTCAACGGCAGCTATTTGGGGCCCAGGCCCACCGGGATCGGGGTGGTGGCCAGGGATCTGGTCACAGCCCTCGACCCGGAGCTGGTGCCCCTGCTGGCCCCAGAACCGGATGCCAGGAGCCAGGAATCGGGCACGGATCAGGTGAGCCTCTTGGCCGCCAGGCCCTACAGCATTCCGATCCCGGCCCACCTCTCGCCAGACCATGGGAGCAAGGGCCACCTGCGGCGCCTGCTCTGGACCCAGAACGAACTGCCCAACATCGTGCGACAGCACGGCCATCCCCTACTGCTCTCGCCGCTGCCGGAGGCCCCCCTGGGGCGGGGCGTGCGCTCGGTGGTGTTGGCCCATGACCTCCTGCCGCTGCGCTTCCCCCAACCCACACCCCTGCTCGCCTATCACCTGGCTTATGTGCCGCTGGTGTTGCACAGGGCGGTGAGGGTGTTGTGCAACTCCGAAGCCACCGCCAGGGAGGTGCATGGGCGCCTGCGGGTGCCGATCCCGCGGCTGGTGCCGATCCGACTGGGCTTTGATCCTGGCGGTCTGCGCCCCCTCAACTTGGAGCGCGATCCCTTTTTTCTCGTGCTCGGCCGCCACGATCCCCACAAGAATCTGGCCCAGGTATTGCGGGCCTTCAGCCAGCTGCGCGAACCGGAAGCCAGGCTGCATCTGGTGGGGCCCCACGATCGTCGATACACGCCCCAACTCCAGGCGCTCGCCACCGAGCTTGGAATCGCGCACCGCTGCCAGTGGACGCCCTGGGCCAGTGACGCCGAGCGATTGCAACTGCTCAACCGCTGCCGGGCCCTGGTGATTGCGAGCCTCTGGGAAGGCTTCGGCCTACCCGCCCTCGAGGCCATGGCCTGCGGCGCACCGGTGATCGCAGCCCGAACCGGGGCCCTCCCTGAGGTGGTTGGGGATGGGGGCCAGTTGGTGGATCCAGGCCGGCCGGAAGCGATCGCCGCGGCCATGGCCACCTGCCTTCAGGACAATCAGGTGCTGGCCCAGGCGGCCCGCGAAGGTCCCCGACGGGCCGCAGGATTCAACTGGCGGCACACCGCCGCTGACATCACAACTCTGCTGAAGGAGCTGCACTGATGGACCTGGCCCCCGCCAGCGCGGCCTTCGCCCTGGCCACGACACCGATCAGCATGCTGCTGCTGGGGCTGGTGGTGCTGAACGCCATGGCGCTGGCACACCCCCGCAGCCTCCTCTCCCGCGGTGTGGGTACCGCCCTGCTCGTGCCGCTCCTGCTGCCGCTGAGCCTGCCGATCAAGGAAACACTGCTCACCGTGCTGCTGCAGGGGATGGCGCCGCTGCTGGTGCTGCTGCTCTTGGTGCTACTCAGGCGCGGGGATCAGGCGGAACCGGCCGAGGCCGGGCCTGTCGGCTATCGAACGGTGGCGATCCTGGCCAGCCTCGGCCTCGGCCTCCTGTTTTCCCTCAGGCCAGCTCCCTTCGAGTATCCGGGCGATTCCACCAACTACCTCCAGACCTTCGTCGAGACCACCCTCGAGCGGCCTGGACCGATCAGCTGCCTGGTGCAGGGTTGGCGGCAGCCCACCTACCAGAACTTCTGCACCCTCTGGAGTGAGATGGTGCGGGCAGGCCATCTCAACGCTCCACTCCTGCTGAGCGGGATCCCCCAACGGTTCACCCTGCTGCTGGAGGTCAGCGTGCTGGGACTGAGTTACTTCCGGCTGCTCCAAACGGCCCGGATCAGCCCGCTGGCAGCAGCTCTGGCCTGGCTGCTGGTGTGCTTCGGCCTTGGCAACCAGGCCATCGCCTTTCTGGTGAACAACGGTCTCCAGGGCTCGATCCTGGCGGCCGCGATCTTCCTGGAGGCCGTGATGGTGATGATGTGGCTACTCCACCGCCCGATTGCACCCCGGTGGCAGGCGGCACTCGTGGTGGCCAGCCTTCTCGGCTTCACTTTACTCGAGCTCAAACTTCACGGCGCCTTCGCTCTCACCACCTTGATCTTGCTGGTTCCCCTGGCTGGCCTGCTGGGGGCGGCCCGGCTCTGGGGCCATGGAATCAGGGGCAATCCCCTCTCCAGCTTGCCGAAGATCACAGCCCGCAACATGCTGCTGGCCAGCCTCACGCTGCTGGCCCTGGTGCTCACCTTGAAGACCGGCTGGGCGCTCAACAAGCAATCTCGCCTGATTGTGCCCTGGACGTTCCTACAACGGTTTGGCTGGCCTTTTCAAGCCCTGCCAGGCTCCTACCTGTTTCGCTCGCCTGGCTCAAGGCCAGAAACCCTGGCCGTGGCCAGCCTGGCCATCGGGTTCTGGCAGCTGGGCAGCAGCTGGCGACCCGGCCCCACCCCCCATAGGGCAGCTGGGCCGCCGAGGCGAGTGGGGCAGCTCGGCTTCCGCCCTGCGGAGGAAGAGGCCCAGCTGTATGTCTTCCTCGCCTCGCTGTATGGGCTGGCGGTGGTGCTGGCATTTCTCTTACCACCCCTGAGCCACCTCTACATCAATCTCCCCTACGAAGTCATTTCCAACTACCGGCTGATGTGGGGCTGCATCCTCTTTTCACCCCTGCCCTGCTTGCTCGATCGGGCCCTCTCAGCGAAACCCCAGCCCTGGCCTGCGAGGGGCTTGGTTGCTTTGGTGGCAACGCTGGTGCTAATCCCTTTCGCCAGCAGCTCAAAAACTTACCCCCAAAAGTTTTGGAGCAAGTCACGCCACATCCTCGAGGGCCCTTCCACCCGGGTGGATTTGGTGGCTGTGGCGGCGGCGCTGGTGCCTAGCCTGGAAGCCCTAGGGTCCAAGGCCAACAACGGGCCCGTGGTTGTGCTGGCGGATGAACTGATCGGCAGCGCGCTAGCCCCCTATCCAGACCTCGTGGAGCCGATCCATCCCACCCGGATCACGGCCGGCAGCAATCTCACCAACTGGGAAACCCATGGCCTATTGCGGGCCGCAACCACTGATGCGCAAAGGTTACGGGTACTGCAGGAAATCAAAAATCCCCCAATGGTCATTGTTCAGGAAACTCCGATTGCTGCCTATTACAGCCCCTATTCCGAAATCAATGTTTACGATAAAGATATCGTCCGCCGTCTCACCAGTTCAGCGGTTAATCGCCTCAGCCCCTCGCTGTTGATGGCGGCGGGATTCCGATCTTGGCAATGGCTCGATAGCCATGGCCACGTCATTCAGGCCCCAACTGACTCGGATCGCCCCCAGACTGATGGCTTGACCGATCAACCCACCTACCACATCTGGAAACGCATTCAAACCCCATCCGCCACCACGCCTTGATGATCACGATTCGGGCCGAACCGGGCCGGCAGCACCGGCTTGCCGTTGGCGAAAGCACGGGCTTAGATTGATGCCGGCCTCTCCTGCGCAGACACAAGTCCGCCGATGACGAACACGCGATGAGAATCCTTGGCATCTCGGCCTACTACCACGACAGCGCCGCCGCCCTGATCGAGGGGGAATCCGTGCTTGCTGCTGCCCAAGAGGAGCGTTTCACGCGCAAAAAACACGACGCCAGCTTTCCCACCTATGCCGTGCGCTTCTGCCTTGACAGCCAACAACTGCGGCTCGAGGATCTGGATGCCATTATTTATTACGAAAAGCCACTACTGACCTTCGAAAGGCTGCTCGAGACCTATCTGGGTGCCGCGCCCCGGGGGGGGCGTTCCTTTGTGGCCGCCATGCAGGTATGGGTCAAGGAAAAGCTGTTTCTCAAAACTGAAATTCGCAAGTCCTTGCGCCAGCTCGCCATCGAAATGGCCCAGCAGCGGGGTGAACCCGAACCGGCTAAAACCGCCCTGCCTGAGCTGCTCTTCTCCGAACACCACCTCTCCCACGCCGGCGCCGCCTTCTATCCGAGCCCGTTTGACAATGCTGCCGTGCTCTGCATGGATGGGGTCGGGGAATGGGCCACCACCTCAGCCTGGCTGGGGGAAGGCAACAAGCTCACCTCTCTGTGGGAAATCAGTTTCCCCCATTCGCTGGGTCTTCTCTATTCGGCCTTCACCTATTACTGCGGCTTCAAGGTCAATTCCGGCGAATACAAGCTGATGGGGCTCGCCCCCTACGGCAAACCCATCTATGCCGATATCATCCGAAGCCACCTGGTCGACATCAAGCTCGATGGCACCTTTCGACTGGATCTGAGCTACTTCAAGTTCCACCGCGGCTTCCGGATGACCGGCCGCAAATTCCACCAGCTGTTTGGACGACCGCCGCGCAAGGGAGAAACGGAGCTGAGCCAATTCCACATGGATATGGCCGCCTCGATCCAGGAGGTCACCGAGGAGATCGTGCTCAAGCTGGCCCGCACCCTCCGCCGCGAAACCGGCGCCACCAACCTCTGCCTCTCCGGCGGGGTAGCCCTCAACTGCGTGGCCAACGGCAAGTTGCTGCGGGAGGGGATCTTCGAGCGGATCTGGATCCAGCCCGCCTCCGGCGATGCCGGCTCGGCCCTCGGCGCGGCCCTAGTGGCCTGGCACCAGCACTTCCAGGGCCCTCGCACCCCCCAACCCGAGGACGCCATGCGGGGCACCTACCTGGGCCCGCGCTTCTCCAACGAGGCGGTGCAGGCCTACCTGCGCAGCGTGGAAGCCCCCTTCCACTGCCTGGAGGATGGCCCCCTGTTTGAGCGACTGGCCGAGTTGCTCGATGCGGGCAAGGTGGTCGGCTGGTTCAACGGCGCCATGGAATTTGGGCCCCGCGCCCTGGGGGGCCGCTCGATCCTCGGCGACCCGCGCAACCGCCAGATGCAGAGCGTGATGAACCTGAAGATCAAGTACCGAGAGAGCTTCCGCCCGTTCGCGCCCTCGGTGCTGGAGGAGGAGGTGGCCAACCAGTTTGAGTTGTCGGCCACCAGCCCCTACATGCTGCTGGTGGCGCCGGTGAAGCAAGAGCTCTGCACACCGATGGGGCCCGAAGCGGAACACTTGTTTGGCATCGAGAAGCTCAAGCTGAGCCGCTCCTCGCTGCCGGCCATCACCCATGTGGATTATTCCGCCCGGGTGCAGACCGTGGGCCCCCGCACCAACCCCCGCTACTACAACCTTATCAGGGCCTTCCACCGCCGCACCGGCTGCCCCACTGTGGTCAACACCTCCTTCAACGTGCGCGGCGAGCCGATCGTTTGCACCCCCGAAGACGCCTACCGCTGCTTCATGCGCACCGAGATGGATGTGCTGGTGCTGGAAAACCAGCTCCTGCTCAAGGAAGAACAGCCCCAACGCAACCAGAATCAGAACTGGAAGGACGAATTCGAGCTCGACTGACCGCCCCCGACACCCCACCACACCATCCCTGCCATGGCCAACACCACCGCCCTAACCCCCAGCCTGCGGCAGCTGCGGGAGTTTGGCCTGCTGATCGGCACGGTGTTTCCGGGGCTGCTGGGTTGGGTGCTGCCGGCCCTGCACGGGCATCCCTTCCGCGAATGGACCCTCTGGATCGGCATCCCGGCCCTAGCCCTGGGCATCGCCTGGCCCCGCGGCCTGGCCTGGCCCTACCGCGGCTGGATGGCCCTCGGTCACGGCCTCGGCTGGATCAACAGCCACCTGATCCTGGGGGCGGTGTACTTGCTAGTGCTCCAACCGATCGCGCTGCTGATGCGAATCCTGGGCCATGATCCCCTGCGGCAACGCCGCGATAGCGCGACCAAGAGCTACCGCGAGGAGCGCCCCGTCACCGCGGTGAATCTCAAGCGGATCTTCTGAAGCCCCCCCCGCTGAGCCACCCCCCTACCCCTTGACCTCTGCCCCCCTCCCTGCAGCGATGGAAGCCCTTCTCGATCTCACCAAGGACATCTGGGACTTCCTGAAGGTCCGCAAGAAGTTCTGGCTAGCGCCGCTGATCGTCACGATCGTGCTGATGGGAGCCCTGCTCGTGCTCACCCATGGCTCGGTGGTGGCGCCGTTCATCTACTCCATCTTTTAGAGGGCCTCTTCGGGCCGGAACCGACGGGCCCCAGCTTCACAGCGGCTGGATCGGCGCCAGCCGCGGATCGAGGATCTTCGGCCCCATCCCCTCAAACTTCACGGCAATGGAGATCTTCTCGCCGCTGCCGAACAGGTGGGTCACGGTGCCTTCGCCGAAGCTGCTGTGCAGCAAGCGATCGCCCACGACCCAGTTGCGGCTCACGCCCGAGCGGCGCCGCACGGCATTGGTGGGGGCCCCGGCCTCGCCGCCACCGGCGACCCGGCGGCTCTCCTCCCGATCGACGCGGGTGAGGCGATCGAGCCGCTGCTCGCGCCGGATCGCCGCCCCGCCGCTGCGGGGGATGTCGCCCTGGAGCAGGGCTTCGGGCAGTTCCGAGAGGAACACCGAGGGCACCGCCGGCTCCCGCATGCCGCCCCACAACCGCCGCTCGCTGGCATGGGAGAGGAAGAGCCGCTCCTTGGCGCGGGTGATGCCCACATAGCAGAGGCGCCGCTCCTCCTCCAAGGCGGCGGGGTCATCGAGGGACCGGTAGCTGGGGAACAGCCCCTGCTCCAGCCCCACCAGGAACACCACCGGAAACTCCAGGCCCTTGCTGGCGTGGAGCGTCATCAGGGTCACCCGGTCGGCGGCAGTGTCCTTACTGTCGGCGTCGCTGGCGAGGGCGGCGCCGGAAAGAAAGCCCTCGAGATCGCCCTCCTCGTTCTCCTCCTGATACTGCAGGGCGGCATTCACCAGTTCCTGCAGGTTGCGGCGCCGCTCTTCGGCCTCATCGGTGGCCTCGTGCAGCAGCTCGGCCACGTAGCCGCTCTGCTCCATCACCCGCTGCACCAGCTCAGAAGGCGGCGCCTCCTGGCTGCGCCGCTGCAGATCCTGGATCAGCTCGCAGAACTGCAACAGGCCTTTGGCCGAGCGTCCCCCGAGCGAACGCACCGCTTCGGCGTCGCTCACCACCTCCCAAAGGGGCACCCCCAGCTGGCTGGCCGCATCGGTGAGCCGCTCCACGGTGGTCTTGCCGATGCCGCGCTTGGGCACATTCAGCACCCGCAGCAGGCTCACGGTGTCGGCGGGGTTCACCAGCAGCCGCAGGTAGGCGAGCACATCCTTGATCTCGCGACGGTCGTAGAAGCGCAGGCCCCCCACCACGAGGTAAGGAATCCCCCAGCGCACCAGAGATTCCTCCATCGCCCGGCTCTGGGCGTTGGTGCGATACAGCACCGCCATCGAACCCCAGCCCAGCTCCGGGTGGGCCGCCTCCAGCATCCGCATCCGATGCACCACCGCTTCAGCCTCGGCGATCTCGTCGTCGCAGCGGGTGAGGCTGATCGGTTCGCCCTCACCGCGGGTGGGCCGCAGCACCTTGTCGATCCGCTCGGAGTTGTGGGCGATCAGGGCGTTGGCCGCCTCCAGGATCGTGGCGGTGGAACGGTAGTTGTCCTCCAGCTTCACCATCGTGGCGGTGGCATCGTCGGGGGCGCCATCGCCGAAATCGGCCTGGAAGCCCATCAAGATCGTGAAATCGGCGGCGCGGAAGCTGTAGATGCTTTGGTCGGCATCGCCCACCACGAACACCGAGCGGCCCTCCCATTCGTTGTACGTTTCCGGGTCGCGGCCGTCGGTCACCAGCAGCTTGATCAGGTCGTACTGGGTGCGGTTGGTGTCCTGGTATTCGTCCACCAGCACGTGGCGGAAGCGGCGGTGCCAGTAGGCACGGATCTGGTCGTTCTGCTGGAGCAGCTGCACCGGCAACAGCAGCAAATCATCGAAATCGAGGGCGTTGTTGGCGGCCAGGGCGCGGCGGTAGAGGCGATAAGCCTCGGCCACCTTGCGATCCCGCAGGCCCTCGGCCTTCTGTTCGAGCTGATCGGGCAGCAGACCCTGGTTCTTGGCGGTGCTGATCGCCCAACGCACCTTCTTGGGCTCGAAGCGCTTGGGATCGAGCTGCAGCTCCTGAGTCACGATCTCCTTCACCAGGCTCTGGGCGTCGTTCTCGTCGTAGATCGAGAACTGGCGGGTCCAGCTGAGGCCTTCCGGATCGCGGAACTTGTCGATGTCGAAGCGCAACAGGCGGGCGAACAGGGCATGGAAGGTGCCGATCCAGAGATCTTTGATCACCTCGCGGTAGATGCGGCTGCGCAGCCGCTTCTGCTCGATCGCCGGCAGGGTGCTCCAGGGCTGGCCGAACTGGCTCTGGGCCAGCTTCTGGGCCAGCAGCAGCTCCAGCCGCTCCTTCATCTCCCGGGCCGCCTTGTTGGTGAAGGTCACCGCCAGCAGGGAACCCGGATCCACGCCGTGGTGGCCGATCAGGTGGGCGATGCGGTGGGTGAGGGCGCGGGTCTTGCCGCTGCCGGCCCCGGCCACCACCAGCAGGGGACCGGTGTGGTGGTCCACAGCCCGCCGTTGGGCATCGTTGAGGCCGGCCAGAAATGCGCTCATCGCCGCAGTCTCACTCAGCGGAGAGAGCTTCGAGGCGGGCCAGTTCGCGGAAGGTGGGCGAATCACGCTGCAGATCGGCGAAGGAACCGGCCGCCTTCACCCGGCCAGCATCGAATTCATAGATGCGGTCGCAGCGTTGCACCGTGCTCAGCCGATGGGCAATCACCAGGGTGGTGCAGCGGCGGCCGATCACCTGCAGGGATTCGATCAGGTTGAGTTCGGTGCGGTTGTCGAGGGCGCTGGTGGCCTCATCCATCACCAGAAAACGGGCATCGCGGTAGAAGGCCCGGGCCAGGGCGAGGCGCTGACGCTGGCCGCCCGAGAGCTGCACGCCGTTCTCACCCACCGGCGTGTAGAGGCCATAGGGCAGTTCGGCCACGTCGTCGGCCAGCTGGGCAGCCTCCAGCGAATCCCAGATGCGGTCGCGATCGATCGCCTCCTCGGGAATGCCGAAGGCGATGTTGTCGAGCAGGCTTCCATTGAGGAGATGGATCATCTGGGGCACATGGGCGCAGCTGGCCTGCCAGGCCGGCAGATCGTTGGCGGTCACCGGTACACCATCGAGCTCCAGGCAGCCCCGTTCGGGATGGAGAAGCCCCAGCAGCAGGTGGGCCGTGGTGGTCTTGCCGCTGCCGGTGCGGCCCACCAGGGCCACGCGTGAGCCCACCGGGATGGTGAGGCTGAGGTCGTTGAGAAGCCAGTCATCACCGCTCTCATAGCGGAACGACACCCTCTGCAACCGGATCGTGTGACGGGGGAAGATGCCAGCGGGGCTTGGCACATCCGGGCTGGAGAGCAGGGGGCGCTCCGAGGAGAGATCGAGCACATTGAGCAACTCGCTCACCTGGGGCAGGCCACCCCGCAGCTGGGTGAGGGAGCGGAAGATGTCCTGCAGGGGGGGGGTGAGCCGCAGGGCGGCCACTGCCACCGAGGAGAGGAAGGGAATGATGCCCCCCACCCGGGTGGGATCGCCGCTGAGCAGGGCCGGCAGGGCGCCCACCACGAAGATCATCGTGATGCCAAAGGGTTCGATCAGAATGCGCGGCACTTCCGGCAGCAGCTCGGAGGTCCACACGGAATCCTCCGTCTCGGCGATGGTGTCGTTGAAGCGACTGGCGAAGTAGGGCTCGGTGTGGCTGAGCTGCACATCGGCCACCGAGCTCAGGGTCTCGATCAGCATCCCGGCCGATTGCTGCTCCTTGCGCAGGCGCTTGCGGGCGGCATGGCGGAGATAAGGCGTAGCCGCCATCGAGATGGTGAGAAAGGCCACCACCAGGGAAATGATCAGGCCCACCGAGAGCCAGCGGCCGATGAAGAGAATCCCGAAGGAGAGCAGCAGCACCGAGGGAATGGCACTGAGCATCAGCAGGAACGGGATCACCGTCGAGTCGGAGACCCGGCGGGCATTGCTGAGCAGCAGGGCCGAGAAACGGGATCGGTTCTGGCTGAGGTGGTAGCGATAATCCTGCTGGAGCAGGCGCTGGAAGAGGAGGCGGGAAAGATCGCCCCACACCCGGGCCGTGAGGCGGTACTGAAGGAAGCGGAGGCTCAGCTTGGTGGCCGATGACATCCAGGCCAGGCCCACGAAGATGCCGATCAACCAGAGGCTCTGGTCGATTCCGTTGCCCCCGAACACCCGCATGCCGGGGATCAGATCGTCGAGATGGTGGCCCACCAGGGTGCCCATCAAGCGGGCCACCACAGCAATCGAGGCGAGGTCGATGATGCCGGGCATCATCGAGAGCGGCACCAGAACCAAGAGGGTGCGCAGGCGCCGCCTGGGGAGATAGCTGAACAGCCGCTTCAGTTCCTGGAGCGTGCGGCTCTGGAGCGGCGGCAGGGCAGGCAATGCCAGGGCCAGAAGGGTTAACTCACGCTATGCCGGCGGGTCCGCCCTGCATCAACGACGCAGCCAGCGCCTCAGCCGCACCAGCCGCCCATCCAGGCGGAGCCGCCAGGGCGCCGGGCTCATCAGGGGGGGGACCCCCTGCTCCAGCACTCTCCACCAGTGGGCCTCAATCTCCGCCAGAGCCCGCTGCCAGCGGCGAACCAGTTCAGCCTCCGAACAATCGTCGAGGAGCCCCACCAGCGAGCCTGGATCCGCCTGCCAGGCCAGGGGATCGGCCACGGCGGCGGTGATGTGCTCCAGGTCGGCCGCCAGGCTGCCACAGCCGATCTGGTGTCCCACCAGGCCAGGATCGAGGCTGTCGGCCAGGGCGTGGTTGAGGCTGCTGAACACCACACAGCCCGAGGCGAGGGCCTCAAGCGGGGGCAGGCCGAAGCCCTCGCTCACACCGCGGCCGCGCCAGTAGTCGGCGGAGTCGTAGAGCACCACGCTGGAGCAGCGGAACAACTCGACCAAATCATCCACCCAGCCCTCCTGGAGCTCAACCCGCAGCCCCCGATCCCGCAGGGCCGGCACAATCCGCTCCAGCACGTAGTGGCTGTTCTTGCGCACCTGCACCAGCACATCGATCGGCCGTCGGGGCCCCGCAGGTGCCCCGCCCCGCGGATCGCGCCAGGGCACCTCCGCCGACCCCGGCCGCAACCATTTCGGATCGAGGGCATTGGGCACCAGAAAGAGCGGGTTGCGGGGTGCCCGATTCCCCCAGTAGCCCAGGGTGTTGCGACTCACCGCCAGCACCGGCACTCCGGCAGGCAGATCAAAGCCATAGCCGCTGCTGTGGGCGTGGTAGGCCACGGGGCGGCCCCGCAGGCGTCGCAGCAGCGGGGGCACATCAAAACCCCAGCTCACGATCCAGAGGGCCTGGCCCGGGGCGGGCTCCCGGCTCAGGAGGTCATGGAGAAAGGGATGCTCCGCTTCCCGCTGGCGGTAGGTGACCACCTCCACCAGCCGCTCGCCCATGGCCGCCAGGAGGCGGGCGGTCTGGAGCTCCACCAGCAAGCCACCACAACGGAAGCGGCCGCTGGTGCCCGGCACCAGGAAGCGGATAGGAGCGGGGCTGGCAATGGTCAGAGTCAGAAATGCCGGCTGGCGGAACGAACCTCCGGCGAGTCTGCCGGGGAAGGCCGGTGTTGAAAGCGGTTTCAGGCCGGCACGGCCTCGGTGCTGCCGGACCGCTGGCGCTTGGTGAGGAAGCCGAAGAGCACCTTGCCGATGGCGGCGATCAGATTGCCTTCCAGCTCCTGGAACATCTTCATGTTGCAGTGAAAGGCCTCATTGGCCTCTCCCACGATCCGATCGGCCATGGCCTGGTCGATCGGCAGGTGGTCGAGCACGCTGCGGTAGTTGGTCTTGAAGCCCTTCTCGTCGGCGATGGCGTCGAACTCGTAGAAGCGCAGGCCATCGTGCTCGCCCAGATTCATGGCCTTCTGGGCGATGTTCTTGAGGATCTGACCGCCGGAGAGGTCGCCGATGTAGCGGGTGTAGTGGTGGCCCACCAGCAGCTCGGGGCTCTCCTTTGCAATGCGGTGGATGCGGGCCACATACTCCTGGGCACCGGGGGTGGCGCGGATCTGGTTGCGCCAGTCGGGCCCGAAGTAGAAGGCGAGATCGTGCTCGAGGGATTCGCGGCGGTTGAGGGCCGCGAAGTTGATCGGTCCCACCACGGGATGGTCGGCGAGGCGGCCGATCTCCTCCTCCATGGCGCTGTACACAAACCAGAGGTCGGCCACCAGGGTGCGATAGCTGGCCTTATCAACCACACCTTTGAGGAAGCAGCTCACGAAACCGGTGTTCTCGGCCATGGTGTGGGCCTTCTTCGTTCCCTCACGGAGCTGGGAAGCCAGGGCGACAGACATCTTCGGCGGGGCGCTTGAAACGCGAAAGGAGCAGACCAATTACCGTAAGCGCGGCGTTCGAGCCCATGGCGGCAAGGTTGCGAAGGGTTACGGCGCCAGGGCGGCCGGTTCAAGGACATGGAGGCCTGGCCTCGGAGGACCGACCTGGCTTAGGCAGCAAGGCCTCCCCCATCGCGGTATTGGGCCGGCGCCGAATCGAACAGCTCGAACAGGCCGCGGCAGAGCCCCTGCAACGTGACCACCACGGCGGGGTGGGGGAGATGGGAGCCGGAAGGTTGCCAGTCGCCGAGGGTGGTGAAGCGCCAGCGTTCCGATTCATAAGTCAGGCCCCGGATCAAAACGCCTAAGAGGCGCGGGCGGGCGGACGGAGCCCCCTGGGGAGAGCCTTCAAGGTGCAGCTGCACGAGCAGAGAACGGGATTCAAGCCGCGGACTCCAGCCGGGGAAATGGAGGGAGAAATCCAGGTTGGCCCGTTCATCGAACCGGCGGGTCTGGGGATCGTCGCGCCAGGGAGTGAGGTTGGCACGAGCGTCTGGAAAGGCCGCGCGGAAAAGGGTCACGGCCGAGGCGATGGCCTGGGCCAGCTCCGGACTGTGGGCCTGGTCCGCTGCATTCATAGCCACCATCCTGCTGAACAAGGCCGGGAATGGACCGGTCGGTTCCGGCCCCCGCACCAAAGATGGGCGCCAACCGGCCGGGGGCCGCAGAACGCAGAGGCAGTTGCTCGCCAGCGCCGGGGGTTTCTAACCACAGAGCCGTCCCTCCCTGCCGATCACCACAAACCTTCTGCGCCCGCCCGCAGGCATAGGCTCGCGCCGTAACACCCTGCGCCGGGCGCTCCATGGCCACCTACGAGAAGCTCATCGCCCCCTCCAGCGGCACCGCCATCCGCTTTGAGAACGGCCAGCCGGTGGTGCCCAACGACCCGATCATCCCCTTCATCCGCGGCGATGGAACGGGAGTGGACATCTGGCCCGCCACCCAGCGGGTGCTGGATGCGGCGGTGGCGAAGGCCTATGGCGGCGCGCGCCGGATCGAGTGGTTCAAGGTTTATGCCGGCGATGAGGCCTGCGAGCTCTACGGCACCTACCAATACCTGCCGGAGGACACCCTCGAAGCGATCCGCACCTATGGCGTGGCGATCAAGGGGCCCCTCACCACCCCGATCGGTGGCGGCATCCGCTCCCTGAACGTGGCCCTGCGCCAGATCTTCGACCTCTATTGCTGCGTGCGCCCCTGCCGCTACTACGCAGGCACCCCCAGCCCCCACAAGCGGCCCCAGGATCTTGACGTGCTCGTGTATCGCGAAAACACCGAGGACATCTACATGGGAATCGAGTGGGAGGCCAGCGACCCGGTGTGCATCGAGCTGCGCCGCCATCTCAACGAGGTGGTGATCCCGGCCAACGGCAAGCTCGGCAAGCGCCAGATTCCCGAGGGCGCCGGCATCGGCATCAAGCCGGTGAGCAAGCACGGCAGCCAGCGCCACATCCGCAAGGCGATCCAGCACGCCCTGCGCCTCGAGGGCGACAAGCGCCACGTGACCCTGGTGCATAAGGGCAACATCATGAAGTTCACCGAGGGTGCCTTCCGCGATTGGGGCTACGAGCTCGCCACCACCGAATTCCGCGCTGAGTGCATCACCGAGCGCGAAAGCTGGATCCTGGGCAACCTGGAAGCCGATCCCAGCCTCAGCCTCGAGGGCAACGCCCGCATGATCGAGCCGGGCTTCGACGCCCTCACCCCCGAGAAGCAGGCGGCGGTTTGCAATGAGGTGAAGGGGGTGCTCGAAGCCATCGGCAGCAGCCACGGAAACGGCCAGTGGAAGCAGATGGTGCTGGTCGATGACCGCATCGCCGACAGCATCTTCCAACAGATCCAGACCCGCCCGGCCGACTACTCCGTCCTCGCCACCTTGAACCTCAACGGCGACTACATCTCCGATGCCGCCGCGGCCGTGGTGGGCGGCTTGGGCATGGCCCCCGGCGCCAACATCGGCGACAACGCCGCCATCTTCGAAGCCACCCACGGCACCGCCCCCAAGCACGCCGGCCTCGACCGGATCAACCCCGGTTCGGTGATCCTCAGCGGCGTGATGATGCTCGAATTCATGGGCTGGCAGGAGGCCGCCGACCTGATCACCGCCGGCCTGAGCGCGGCCATCGCTAATGGCGAGGTCACCTACGACCTGGCCCGCCTGATGGAGCCGCGGGTGGAACCGGTGAGCTGCTCGGGGTTTGCCGAAGCGGTGGTGCGCCACTTCAGCCCTTCGGCTTGAAAACCAAGTAAGAAACTTGACAACCAAGCGAGATTCACTTCGCCATCAACCGGAAATTCGAGACTTGAGCTTGAGGCTGAACCCACAAGACTTTGACCCAACCGCTAGAAGTTGCCCACAGGACTTACCTGCATCCGCAGGTATCAACCCACATGTCAAGGCACACATCAGCAAGGCAACGCTAGACCCCTCAACCTGGCATAGTTTTTAGCGCAAACACACAACAACCGCCAAAGACCCATTGAACATGATCACATCGCAAGACCAAGCAGCACTGAATCTAGCGCGTCAGATTTGATCACCTATACACATACAAGCGTGACGCATTTTATTTCGCCATTACTCTAGGCTGCCTGGATTGCTGAGTTCTACTGCGTCTCAGGGCCCCAACATTGGGTGCTATCAACTACACGCCAACCCCGGCGTGCCAATCCTGGAAACGATCTTCCCTGATCGATCGGCTAAAATCTGCCAATCCTTGAGGCAACGGCAGAAATGCCCATACGGCGCTCCGGGCCGGAAACCGCAGCGCCCGAAAAGCCAGCACCCAGCGTGCTCAGCGTCACAAAGATCCCAATGCTGCCATGATAAAGTAAATGAATTTTCAAGGCAGGGCTTGCGATGCCCACAGCTGGAGATAGCCAGGCCCCCGGCGGACATCCCGGAGAGGAGATGAGCGGATCGACATGGTGGCGACACAGAACGGTCCTGATCACCGGTGGGCTGGGCTTCATCGGCTCCAATCTTGCGATTCGCCTGGTTGAGCTTGGGGCAGAAGTTACCCTGATCGATAGCTTAATTCCCGACTACGGCGGCAATCTGTTCAATATCAACGGCCTTGCCAAGGCCGTGCACGTGAATCTCTCCGACATCCGCGACCGCTTCTCGATGGAAGTGCTGTTGCAGAACAAGCAGGTGATTTTCAACCTGGCTGGGCAGACGAGCCATATGGATTCGATGCGGGACCCCCAGACCGATCTGGCCATCAATGGAGCCGCCCAGCTGAGCCTGCTCGAACAATGCCGAGCCGTGAATCCAACAGCCAGAATTGTTTTTGCCAGCACACGCCAACTCTATGGACGTCCCCAGTACTTGCCGGTTGACGAAGATCATCCTGTTAACCCTGTGGATGTGAACGGCATCAATAAGCTATCTGCCGAACTCTACCATCGTCTCTATCACAACGTTTATGGGCTCAGCACCCGTATTCTGCGGCTCACCAACACGATCGGACCCCGGATGCGGATCCGCGATGCCCGCCAAACCTTTCTGGGGATCTGGATCCGCCAGTTGCTGGAAGGGGAACCGATCGATGTCTGGGGAGGTGAGCAATTGCGCGATTTCAATGACGTTGATGACGTGGTAGATGCCATGCTGTTTGCTGGCCAGCACGAAGGTCTCTCCCCATCCCCCTATAATCTCGGCTCCTCGGAAACAATCAGCCTGCTGGAGCTCGCCCAGATGATGGTCACCATTCATGGGAAGGGCGATGTGAACATCCGCTCCTTCCCGGCCGATCGCAAGAAAATCGATATCGGCGACTATCACTCCTCCTTCGCCCGATACCAGCAGGCCACCGGCTGGAAGCCGCGCCGCTCTCTCGCCCATACCCTGGAACGCACCCTGGCCTACTACGCCGAACACCGCGACCACTACCTCTGAAACGTTTCCCCCCATGGCGGCTAGCGACCCTTTCAATTTTCCCCAGCTGGATCTCCATCGGCACGGTGCCCTGGTGGTCGATGCGATCGATCGCATGCGCTCGTCCGGCCAGTTGATCCTGGGGGAAGGGGTGATTCGCTTTGAGCAGGCTTTCGCCACCTGGCTGGTCCAGGAGCGCACGCCCCCCGCCGTGGTGGGGGTGGCCAACGGCACCGATGCCCTGGAACTCGCCCTGCGGGGCTGCGGGGTCGGCCCCGGTGACCGGGTGGTGATGCCGGCCCACACCGCCTACGCCACCACGGCCGCCGTGCTTCGGGTGGGAGCGGTGCCCCTGTTTGCCGACATCACCGCCACAGCCCATGGGATCGCGGTCGATCACGTGCGCCAACTGCTGCAGGAGCCCGGACCTCGGCCCAAGGCCTTGATTGCTGTGCACCTGTATGGGGAGGCCTGTGAACTAACCGAGCTGAAAGCCCTCTGCGACGAACACGGCCTGGATCTGATCGAAGACTGCGCCCAGGCCTGCGGAACCCTCTACCGGGGCGAGCCGGTGGGCAGCTGGGGACGCTTCGCCGCCTTCAGCTTCTACCCCACCAAAAACCTGGCCGCCTTCGGCGATGGCGGCGCCTTGGTGGTGAACCGGCCCGGGGATGCCGAAGCGGCGCGGCGCAGCCGCTTCTATGGCTGGGATGGGCGTCGACAGGCCGTCCAGTTTGGCGTGAACAGCAGACTCGACGAACTGCAAGCCTGGGTTCTGCTCGGCAAGCTCGACCACCTCCGCCGCCAGATCGCCGACCGCCGCCAAGTGGCCCGCTGGTACCGGGAACGCCTCCAGCACCTGACCAGCGACGGTGTGGTGCTGCCTGCCGATGGCCCCGACTGGGAGCACAGCTACCACCTCTATGTGATCCAGGTGCCCTCCGAACAGCGCGACCAGCTGCTGCAAGAGGGACGATCCATGGGGCTGCCGCTGGCTGTGCACTATCCACTGGCCTGCCACCAGCAACCCCATGTGATCGAACGTTTCGGCCCGCAGGCCGGGCTGCCCCGCACCGAGGAACGGCTCGGGCGCATCCTCAGCCTCCCCCTCCATCCGTACCTGGACGAGCGCCAGATCGACGAGGTGTGCGCCAGCTTCTTGGCCCTGGTTGGCCGGGTCGCCACCGGCGCGGAACTGGCTGCGGCCCCGGGTGCTAGCTGATGCAGGAATCGGAGTACCACGCCATGGCGGCCCTGGAAGAGCGCCACTGGTGGTACCGGAGCCTGCGCAGCCGGGTCCTGGACCGGCTTGAGGCGGAAGCACGGCGCCTGGGTCGACCCCTGGAGGTGTTCGATGCCGGCTGCGGGACCGGGGGTCTGTTGCTGGCCCTGCGGGGCCAGCCCTGGATCGCCGCGGCCAGCGGCTGTGACGGCCATCCAGTGGCCCTCGCCTATGCCCGCTCCCGGGGCTTAACGGTGACCGAAGCGTCCGTGAACGATCTCGGAATCGGGCCGGGTCACTTCGATGTGGTGCTCTCGATGGATGTGATCTATCACCGTGAGGTGATACCAGCCGCCGCGATGGCGGCGATGGCCTCTCGCCTGCGGCCGGGAGGCCTGTTGCTGCTAAATACGGCCGCCATGCCCTGCCTGTGGCGCGACCATGACCGGAGAGTGATGGGTGGGCGGCGCCTGCTGCCAGGCCCGCTGGGCCGGCTGGCGGCCGATGGGGGTCTGAAGGTGGAGTATCTCGGCTATTGGAACAGCTGGCTCACCCCCCTGTTGTGGCTGCAGGGCCGACTGGAGGCCCTGGGGCGTTCCGATACGGCCCCCCCTGCCCCGACCGGCACAGCCTTGGTATCGGAGGCGGCTCAGGGATCGGATGTGCAGCTGCCGCCGCCCTGGCTCAACCGAGCCTTGGTGATGCTGCTGCGGCTGGAGAACCGTTGCACCGGGATCCTGCCCCTGCCCTGGGGAAGCTCGCTGATGCTGTGTGCCCGCAGGCCGGAAACAGCTGGGCCCCGACAGATTGAAAGAATGGCTGCGGAGGGATCCCGTGGCGCATGAACCGATGACCGAAGCAGCACGCAGCCTGCAGCGCCTGGAGCTGCCGGAGCGGCCCGAACTCAGCCTGGTGATCCCCCTGTACCGCAGCCGGAGCAGCATCGACCTCCTGATCGATCGGCTCGAAGCCCTCAAGCCAGCCTGTAGCTGGGAGCTGATCCTGGTGGACGATGGCAGCCCCGACGGCACAGCCGAGCGGGCCCGGGAACGGCTACAACGGAGCCCCCTGCGGGGCCTACTGATCTGCCACAGCCGCAACTACGGCGAACACCAGGCCGTGCTCAGCGGCTACCGCCACGCCGCCGGAACCTACATCGTGAATCTGGATGATGATCTCCAGAATCCTCCGGAAGAAGCTTTGAGGCTCTGGCAGAAAGCCCGCGATGAAAACCTGGATGTGGTGTATGGCGACTATCGCCAGAAACAGCATGAAAGCTGGCGCAATCTCGGCAGCCGCTTCGCCAATCGCACAGCCAACTGGCTACTCGATCTGCCCGATCGCTTCTATCTTTCCAGCTTTCGTTGCGTTTCCGGCCTGATCGCGCAACGGGTTGCGGATTACCAAGGACCCTATCCCTACATCGACGGACTTCTCTCTCAGTACACGCAGCGAATCGCCAGTCTGAAGGTGCAGCACGACCGTCGCCATGCGGGCGAAACCAACTACAACCTACGACGACTGACGCGCCTCTGGCTCAACATCTTCACCAGCTTCTCGATCATGCCACTGCGGCTGGCCACGCTGCTGGGACTTGCGATGGCCAGCATTGGGGCCGCCACGCTGATCGCCGTAGTGGTGCAGGCCCTGATCGAGAGGCAGACGGTGGAGGGCTGGCTTTCGATCATCTGCACGATCCTGATCTTCGGTGGGATTCAGTGCCTGCTGATCGGTGTGCTGGGTGAGTATCTCGGGCGCATCTTCCTCACGGTCAGCGGCAAACCCCAGTCCTTTCTGCGCAGTGTCGAAACCATCGAAGCCCTCCGCCCCCGATGAGCGGACTGCGCTTCCTGCTGGTGGGTGTACTGGGTGAGCTGATTTACCTGGCCCTGTTCGCCATCGCCAGCCGCGCAGGCCTCGGCAGCCTGGCGGCCATCACCTTGGCGGGCGCGATCTGCACCGTCCTGAATGGCTTCCTGCATGCCCGCATCAGCTTCCGGGTGCGGTTCCACTGGACCCTCCTGCGGGACTACCTAGCGGTGCAGCTGCTGTGCCTAGGCGTGGCCCTAGGAGCCGGCGCCCTGATGGACAGGGTCGGCGCCGAGCCATCGGTGATTGCGGTGGCCACCATGGTGCTCTGGTCCGGAGCCTCCTTCTTGCTCACCCGCTGGCGCTATCGCCAGGCTGAACAAGCCTGAATGGGGGTGGCCAGGCAAGCCCGGGTGCCGCAGCGCCAGCACCTAGGCGGGCGTCGGCTGGCGGTCGCGGCAGGCAGACTGAATCGATGGCTTCCAGTGCACAACGTTCCAGCGCCGGCGGCGGCAATGCCGCCCACCAGGCCCCCCCGCCGGTTCCCACAACCGCTGCGGTGATCGCCGCGGCCGATCCCTGCGTGCACTGCGGCTTCTGCCTGCCCACCTGCGCCAGCTACCGGGTGCTGGCCACGGAGATGGATTCGCCCCGGGGTCGCATCCACACCCTCAAGGCGATCGAAGCTGGCAATCTCGTCCTCGATGCCACCGTGGCGAGCCATTTCGACACCTGCCTGGGCTGCTTGGCCTGTGTCACCGCCTGCCCCTCGGGCGTCCGCTACGACCAGCTGATCGAGGCCACCCGGCCCAAGCTCAATGCCCCCGAGCTGCGCACGCCGGCCCAACGGGCCTTCCGCCGCCTGCTGTTCAGCCTGCTGCCCTATCCCAATCGCCTGCGGGCGGTGCTCACCCCCTTGCGGGCCTATGCGGGCACGCCCCTGCAGGCCCTGGCGCGCCGCAGCGGTCTCACCCGGCTGTTCGGCCCCCAGGTGGAGGCACTGGAGAGCCTGCTGCCCCCCCTGGCCCCGGAGGCCTTCCGCGACACCCTGCCCGTGGTGGTGCCGGCCGAAGGGGAAAGGCGCTATCGGGTGGGGCTGGTGCTGGGCTGCGTGCAGCGGCTGTTTGATCCGGCCGTCAATGCGGCGGCAATCCGGGTGCTGAGCGCCAATGGCATCGAGGTGGTGATCCCCCCCGACCAGGGCTGCTGCGGCGCCGTGACCCACCACCAAGGCGAACTGAAGCAGACATGCCAGCTCGCCACCGACCTGATGGCCTCCTTCGCGGCGGTGATCGGCGAGGGCAGACCGGCGGGTCCAGAACCCCTCGATGCGGTGCTGGTGGCCGCTTCCGGCTGCGGCCACACCCTCAAGCATTACGGCGAGATCCTCGCAGCCGGGCCCTCCGAGGCCGGCGCTCCCCCTGCGGAAGCCACCGCCCCGGACGCCGCCCCACCAGGGTCCAGCCCACCGCCCGGAGTCCCGGCAGGTGCCTCCCACCCGCCGATCCCCAGCACCGGCACACCAGGCCAGGCGATCGCCTTCGCCCAGCAGGTGGCCGACATCCAGGAATTCCTCGATCGGGTGGGGCCCAGCAAAGCCTTCCGCGCTGCCCTCCAACCACTTCTCCACGCCGATGGCACCGCCGCCACGACGGAAAGGCCCCTGCGGCTGGCTTACCACGACGCCTGCCACATGCTCCACGGCCAGGGCCTGCGCGATCAACCGCGCTCCCTGCTGCGCTCCATTCCCCACGTGCGCCTGGTGGAGGCAAGCGAGGCCGGGGTGTGCTGCGGCAGCGCCGGCATCTACAACCTGGTGCAGCCTGAGGAGGCCGCCGAACTGGGCCGCATCAAGGCGGCGGATCTGTCCGGCACCGGCGCCGACCTGGCCGTGAGCGCCAACATCGGCTGCACGCTCCAGATCCGCAGCCACATGGAGAGCACCCCGAGGCCAATCCCGGTGCTCCACCCGGTGCAACTCCTGCAGCGCAGCCTCGAGGGAGGATGACAGGCACCGGCGCCTGCGCGCCACTGCAGGCGGTCCTCCGGTGAGGCGGTTCCAGCCCCACGGGGCCGGAACCTGCTCAACTTCGGCACGATGGAGATCGGCAGCTAGCCCCTTCAGGCCACACCCTCCAGGCGCTGCCACAGCCGCACCAGGGTGTCGGCCTCACCGAGATTGCCCGGCACCGTGACCAGGGGCAGCGCCTCGATGCCCTGCAAACGCGCGGGAGCCGTGCCGGTAGATCCGGCCGCTGGCACCAGCACCATGGAGAGCCCAGGCTGCAACTGCCCCTGGAGTTCCACCCAGGCAAGGTCCAGCCCCTCGGCCAGCAGCGTGTGGCTGGTGATGCCTCCCTTGCTGATCAGGTAGCCCAGCTCCGGCGCCAGCAGGGCCGCCACCCGGGCCATGGCGGCGGCCAGGGCCTGCCCCAGCGCCCGCCGCTCAGCGGCGTGGCGGCAGAGCAGCTCGCCGCGGCTGGAGTAGAGGACCGGCGTGCGGCCCACCGCCAGCAGATCCCGCAGCCGCTCCAACCACGCCTGCTCCAGGGAGGCCAGCAGCGTGTCGGGCAGAGGCCCCTCCAGCACCCGCTGGACGCGGGCCACGGGCACCTCCACTCCGCCGCAGCCAGGCTCAGCCAGCAGGTTGGCGAGCTGAGCATCAGCCAGGGGCACATGGGAGCCCACCACCACGAGTCCCGGCCGTCGCCCCCCATCGAGGCCGCGGCGGCAGAGGGCGGCCAGGCCCTGGGCATCAAGGGGCTGGGGCGGCAGCGTCACCAGACCATTGAGGAGGCTGGCGGCGCTCTGGAACAGGAAGCGGCGCGGGGCATCCTGGGAACCGGCCACCAGCTCCCGCACCACCGCCCCGAAGGCGGCCATGTGGGCGGGGCGCTCCGCATCCACCACCACCAGCGGGTTCCCTGCCAGCGCCTCCAGGCGATGGCGCAGGGCCCGCTGGGCCGCCGCCGTCGGCTCCAGCTCCGCCAGGGCGAGGTGCTGCACCGCCGCCGCCCCAATGCGGCCGCCACTTTTCTCCTGGGCCCAGGCGGCCAGGTCGCTGGTGCCGTAGCCGAACAGGCTGTCGCGGGCGAAGGGGCTCTGGTGCACCGGCACGCCCTCCAGCCGATGCACCCCCCCCACGGTGGTGCGGCCCCCCTCGAGAAAGGCGGGCACCAGGAAGCTGGCATCGAAGGGTCCCAGCTCCTGGTCGATCCCCTCCATCTCCACCGGGAAGTGGCCCCGCAGGGTGGAATCGCCGCGACTCACCACCAGCCAGCGGTCGATCACGCCGGCCTGCCGGGCCTCCGCCAGGGCGGGCAGCAGGGCCCGGCAGATCTCGAGCACCCGCCGGCGGGCCTGCTCGGGATCGAGGGCGCGGGTGTTGGACAGCAGGAAGAGCAGGGGGGAGGGATGGCGCAGGCCGGCCGCCAGGGTCGGGCCGTCCCAGCGGAGCAGCAACGGCGCGCTGTGGACGGTCTGGGAGCCAGTGGGGTCGTCGTCGAAGACGATCACCTTGAGCCGTGGCGCCGGAGGCGGCCCGGCCGTGCCGGGTGGAAGGGAAAACGGCTCGCTGGGGAGCTCAACCATGGAAGGTGCGCGGACATGACCGGCAACCAGACCCCCGGAGGGCGGCCGCCATGGCACCATCGTGCCGTGATCCGTCCTGAGCCTGGGGAACTGCAGGAGCTGGTGCGGGAGCTGCACCGGCAGGGAACTCCCTGGCTGCCCGCCGGCCTCGCCAGCCGACTCGACTGGGGAGCGCCGGTGGCCCCCTGCACGGTGGTGAGCTGCGGCGCCCTGAGCGGCATCCGCGAGCACAGCCCTGGCGACTTCACGGTCACGGTGGGAGCAGGCACCACTCTGGAGGAGCTGCAGGAGGCCCTGGCGCCCCACCGGCAGTGGCTGGCCCTCGATCCACCCTTTGAAACCGGTTCGTCGGCGGTCCCTGGAGCCGGCCCAGGCCAACCCGCAGGCCAGGGCCAGGGGAGCATCGGCGGCCTGGTGGCCCGGGGCCTGGCCGGGGGCTATCGCGAGCGCTACCTGGGCGTGCGGGATCAGCTGATCGGCCTGCGCCTGCTGCGAGCCGACGGGGTGGTGGCGATGGCCGGCGGCAAGGTGGTGAAGAACGTGGCCGGCTACGACCTGATGCGGCTGCTGTGCGGCAGCTGGGGCAGCCTCGGCCTGATCACCGAGGTCACCCTGCGCACCCTGCCCCTGCCGCCCCAGCGGCGGGGCCTGCTGCTGAGTGGCCCGATGGCGGCCCTGATGGCCTGGAGCTCCGCCCTGCTGCGATCCGGGATCACGCCCGAGCGGCTCGATCTCTGGAGCCCGGCCCTGGCGGCCGCGGCCGGCCAGGAGCCAGCGCCGCTGCTGCTGGTGGGCCTGGCCAGCGTCAGCGCCGCGAACCTCGAAGCCCAGCTGGCGGCCCTGGCCGAAAGCTTCGGCGGGGCCATGCGCAGCTGCAGCGCCAGCGAGCTGGCCAGCCTGCTGGCGTGGGGCCGCCGGGCGCGGGCCGGCCAGTCTCCGCCCATCGATGCCGGGATCGGCAGCATCGCCCCGGATCCGGAGCCGGCGGCCTGGCTGCTGCGGCTCGGCGTGAGCCCCGATCGGGGCGCCGGCCTCCTGGCCCACCCGCTCCTGGCCGAGCGGCCGGTGAATCTGGCCGCTGGCAGCGGCCTGGCCCTGGCCTGGGCCGACGCCGGGCTGCAACCCGAGCATGTGCAGGAACTTCGGCTCCACTGCCGGGAGCTCGGCGGGCACCTCACCGTGCTGCGCCGTCCGGCCAGCGCCGACCCGACCGCCATTGCGGCCCTGCCGGCCTGGGAGGACGCCCCTTCCCGGCCGATGATCGAGGCGATCAAGGCCCGCTTTGACCCGAAGCGCCAACTGGCTCCTGGCCGTTTGCCGGGCGTGGCGCGGCCTGAGCTGGCCCCCGCCTGAAGGCGATCCCTAGGCCAGCGTCTCCATCCGATAGCGGCTGTGGAGATCGCGGTTCTCGCCGGGCGCCAGCAGCAATCGCCGATCGCCACTCACCAGGGCCTGGCGAGGAGCCGTCCAGGGTTCGAGGCACACCATCGGCCGGGGCGGTTCCGTCCACACCACCACGCAGTCGAAGGGGGCGGCGGTCTCCAGGGTGAGGGCCAGGCCCGCCGCCGGATCCACCAGGCGCACCGCACCGGAGTCGGCGCAGAAGAGATCCACACCCTCTCCCAGCCGCACGAGTTGATCAGCCGTGGCAGCAGGGGCCATCGTGAGGTGGTCGGTGCAGCGCTCCGGAAGCCCCTCGATCCGCACCGTGCCCGGATCGGCCACAGCGAAGTAGGGATGGAGCCCGAAGCTGAAGGGCATCGCCGCGTCCCCGGGCTCGCCGCCGTGGTGGATGCGCGCCGTGATCGCCAGGGCGGCGGGCTCCAGCCGCAGCTCCAGCCGCAGGCGGAAGGGGAAGGGAAAATGGGCATGGGTGACGGGGCCACCGCACAGCTCCATCGCCACGCCGGTGCCGTCGGCCAGGGACTCCAGGCTCCAAGGCAGGTCGCGGGCGAAACCGTGCTGACGCAGCGGATAAGAGCCGCACGGCAGGGGAAGCTGATCACCGGGCAGGTTGCCGCAGATCGGAAACAACACCGGCATGCCTCCCCGCACCGAGAGGGTGGGATCGGCGAAGCGGCCAGCATCGAGATAGAGGATCTCCCGGCCGGCGCAGCGCCACCCCGTCAGCAGGCCGCCCCGCTCGGGCACCAGCTGCAGCTGATCACCGCTGGCGGAATCCTCGAAGATCCAGTGGGGCCACGGATCGTTGATCGGCAGCAGGGGCATGGCGGTCAGGATGGAGGCGCTGGATCGACCGTACCCGCTCGACCCGTGTCGACCGGCCCCGCTCAGGACACCGCCGCAGCCCCCAGCCCCTCCAACCACCGAACCAGCTCGGCATTCACCTGAGCGGGCACCTCATCGTGCGGGCAGTGGCCCGCCTCCAGCACCACCTCGCTGGTGGCCGCCGGGGCATGGCGCTGGAAGGCGGCGCGGCGGCCAGGGGCGTTGATCCAAGGATCGCGGATACCCCACACCAACAACAGGGGACAGCGCAGCTGGGTGAAGAGATCGTCGAGGGGCTCACCGCTTGGGATGTCGAACACGGTGCGGAATACCCCGAAGGCCCCCGGATCGCGTGCCGGGGCCAGGATCGCCTGCACCAGCTCCTCATCCACGTTGGTGCGGTCCACGTACACCTGGTTGAGGGTGCGGCGGATCGTGGCGGGGCGGCGCAGGTTCTCGAACAGCAGGCGCTGCAGCACCGGGCTCTTGAGCAACGCCCCACCGATCGTGCGGCGGGCGATCGCCCCCCAGCCGCTGGGGGGTTGCTGCTCCTCGCGAAAGGGGCCAGCGGCGTTGAGCAGCACCACCCCAGCCGCCCCCTCCCCTAGGGCGGCGCCGGCCGCTAAGGCGGCATAGCCGCCCAGAGAGTTGCCCACCAGCACCGTGGGTCGACCGATCCGCTCCTCGACGTAGGCCGCCAGCTGGTCGCGCCAGAGAGCGCCGCCGTAGGGCAGGCCGGCGGGTTTGGCGCTGCGACCGAAGCCCAGAAGATCGAGGGCATGAACTTCATGCCGTTGGGCCAGCACCGGAATGTTGTAGCGCCAATGATCGGTGGAGGCGCCAAAGCCATGCACCAGCAGCAGGGCCGGGCCCTCGGGGCTCGACGGCGCCGCCCGCAGCGCATGCACGGCGTGGCCGCAGTGGCTCCAGGGCTCGATCGCGCCGCGACCGGAGGTCGCCGCCGCTGAGTCCATCGCCACGGATCCTGACTGCGCCGCCACCATCCAAGCCACCGCCCAAGAGATGCTGATGCTAGGAACAGCATCACAACCACCGCCTGCTGTTCCGGCCGCGGCTGGATGCCTCCCGCCGATGCCCCTCTCCGACGCCCTCGCCGACTGGCGCTCCCTGCTGCCGGGCATCGCCATCTGGGCCCTGGCCCTCTACGTGCCCCTGAGCCTGCAGCTGGGCCGGCTGGAGGAAGGATTGGCCTCAGGGCCGCTGGCCGGTGGCGGCAGCGAAGTGGTTCTGGTGATCGGCAGCCTGACACTGGCCCTGGTGGCGGGGCTTGCGGTGGACCTGCTCCTGGGCTGGACCCTGGGTCCAGGCTGGGCCTCGAGCCTGGGGGTGCTGGCGGCGCTTTGGGGACCCTTCCTGGCCCTGGCCTCCCGCAAGGAAAGCTGAAGCCAAGCGGCCAAAACCACAATCCCGGCGGCTAACGCCAGTCGAGCCAGGGCAGGTGGGGCACGATCGCAGGCGTGCTGGCGCGGTAGGCCCCGTAGCCGGGATACACAACCAGCAAGGAGCGCTCCTCCCGCCGAGCCTTGCCCCCGAGCACGGCCGCCAGGGCCAGCAGCAGCGCCAGATGGAGTGGGCTGCCCAGCAGCAGGGCCATGCCGGCGGCCCCAAGCAGGATCTGGCGATAGAGGGGATGGCGGCAGCGGGCATAGGGCCCCACGGTGACCAAGGCAGCGCCGGGCATCGGTTCGGGCAGGGGCGTGAGGCTGGCGCCGAGCCGCAGCAACGAGCGGGCGGCCCCCACCAGGGCGAGCAGCACGAGCGCCGCCCCGGCCAGGCGGAGCGCCAGCGGCCAGGTCAGGCCGAGGGTCACCGGAGCCGGCCAGGCGGGCAGCAGCAGGGCCGCGATCAACAACAGTTGGGCCGCCAGCCACCATTCGCCGCGGCGGTTGTCACGCCAGCCGGCGAGGCTGAAGCCCCAGCGGCGCAGCAAAGAGCTGCCGCCTTCAGAGAGGTTGCTCGACAACGCCGGGCTCCGGGGTGGAGAGCACCAGTCTGAGCAGGATCGGCGCCAGGAAGGTGGTGCCGATCACCATCAGCAGGATCGCGGCCTCGAGGGCCGGCGTGAGGATGCCGGCCTGGCTGCCGAGGCCCAGGAAGATCAGGCCCACCTCGCCACGGGGCAGCATCCCCAGGCCCACCACCAGCCGCCGGGTGGGTGCGGCACTCCAGTAGCTCCAGCCAGCCGCCAGCTTGCCCACCACAGCCACCGCCAGCAGGAAGGCGGCCACCACCAGTCCCTCCCGGTTGGCCGGATCGAGGGGATTGAGCACCGAGAGGTCCATCCCGGTGCCGATCAGCACGAAGAACACGGTGGCGAAGAGGGCTACCAGGGGCTTCACCGTTTCCTGGATCGCCTCGGTGTGGTTCGAGCGGCTGAGGATCAGGCCGGCGGCGAAGGCCCCCAGGGCGGCCTCCAGGCCGATCGCCTGGGCGGAGAAGCAGCAGAGGATGAGCACCACGAAGCCGGCCACCACCACCTCGCCGGGGGCCTTGAGGCGATCGAGCACCCAGTCGAAGGCGGGGGCCGCGGTGCGGCTGAGCCAGAGGGCGGCGGCCACGAACACCACGGCGGCCACCACCAGCCGCAGGATCGGCGCGAGGGCGAAGGAATCGCCGCTGGCCAGGCTCACCACCACCGCCAGGATCACGATGCCGAGGATGTCATCAAGCACGGCGGCGCCGATCACAATCTGGCCCTCGCGGGTGCGCAGCCAGCCCAGCTCGCCGAACACGCTGGCGGTGATGCCGATGCTGGTGGCGGTCATGGCTGCGCCGGCGAACACTGCCAGCACCAGGGGCACATGGAAGAAGAGGTGGAGGCCCAGGGTGCCGAGGGCGAAGGGAAGCACCACACCGGTCACCGCCACGGTGGTGGCCTGCAGACCCACCGCCACCAGCTCATCGAGCTCGCTTTCGAGGCCCGTGAGGAAGAGCAGGGCATACAGACCCAGCAGCGACACCTGCTGCAGGCCCGGGAAGCTCTCGTTGTAGAGGCTCTGCACCAGGTCCGGGGTGGCGCCGGAGAAGGCGGCCACCAGGTCCAACAGCCAGTGGTTGAGCCGGGCGCCGCTATCCGGCTGGATCAGCAGGTGGAAGCCGGACACCCCGATCAGCACCCCGGCGAGCAGTTCCCCGAGGATGGTGGGCAGCTGGAGTCGCACCATCAGCTCGGCGAGGGTGCGGGCGGCCAGGAAGATCACCAGGAAACGGCCCACCTGGATCAGGGTTTCGGCCACCTCCACGCTGTGGTTGCTGATCGAGCCAGGGTCGGCCTGGAGCAGCCATGCGGGCCAGGCCATCAGCAGGGAGGAGCCCAGGGCCGGCGGCAGGAGGGCCGGAGCCATGGCCGTGAAGCTGGAAACCGAATGCAACAACGCGGGCAGCACGGGCACGTCAGCGGAAGCCTGCGGCCACGCTGCGCGAGAGCTGCCGGCGGAATGCAGCTGACCCTAGGGCGGCCCTGCGGCGTGTTTGCTTCCTGATCTGGCTGCAACGATCGGATGCGACAACGGCAGCGACCGCTACGGTCTTGCGGGGCGCCTTATGGCACGCGCCGATCCCTAAGCGGCCCCCGCAGGAGAGCGCCATGACCACCGCCGAACCCCGCCGCCGCAACCTGCGCCTGCCGACGCCGGGTTGCTACGCCGATCCCGACCGCAGCGGCCTGATGGCCGATGACGTGTTCGACGGGATGACCGAGCACCTCTTTTACACGCTCGGCAAGCTCGCCCCCGCGGCCAGCCGCCACGACCTCTACATGGCGCTCAGCTACGCCGTGCGCGACCGCCTGATGACCCGCTATCTGGCCGGCATCGAGGCGATTAACGCCACCCCCACGAGGGTGGTGGCCTACCTCTCGGCCGAATTCCTGATCGGCCCGCAGCTGGGCAACAATCTGCTGATGCTCGGCATCCGCGATGAGGCGGCCGATGCCCTGCGACGCTTCGGGGTGGCCGACCTCGACGAGATCCTCGAGGTGGAGGAGGAACCAGGCCTGGGCAATGGCGGCCTGGGCCGGTTGGCGGCCTGCTTCCTGGAATCGCTGGCCTCGCTGGAGATCCCGGCCACCGGCTATGGCATCCGCTATGAATTCGGCATCTTCGACCAGCTGATCCGCGACGGCTGGCAGGTGGAGATCACCGATAAATGGCTCAAGAGCGGCTGGCCCTGGGAGATCCCCCACCCGGACCAGTCCTGCTTTGTGGGCTTCGGTGGCCGCACCGAGAGCTACCGCGATGAGAAGGGCGCCTACCGGGTGCGCTGGATCCCGGCCGAGCACGCCATCGGTGTGCCCCACGACGTGCCAGTGCTGGGCTACCGGGTGAACACCTGCGACCGGCTGCGGTTGTGGCGAGCCGATGCCACTGAGAGCTTCGATTTCTACGCCTTCAACATCGGCGATTACTACGGCGCCGTGGAGGAGAAGGTGGGCAGCGAAACCCTCTCCAAGGTGCTCTATCCCAACGACGGCACCGACGAGGGCCGAAGGCTGCGGCTGAAGCAGCAGCACTTCTTCGTGAGCTGCTCCCTGCAGGACATGCTCCGCAGCCTCGACCACCGCGGCATCCCGGTGCAGGAGTTCCCGGACCACTGGGCGGTGCAGCTCAACGACACCCACCCGGCCATCGCCGTGGCGGAGCTGATGCGGCTGCTGATCGACGACAAGCACCTCGACTGGGCGGACGCCTGGGAGATCACCAGCCGGGCTCTCTCCTACACGAACCACACCCTTTTGCCGGAGGCCCTGGAGAAATGGGGCGTGGACCTGTTCAGCAACCTGCTGCCCCGCCACTACGAACTGATCTGCGAGATCAACCGCCGCTTCCTGCAGCAGGTGCGGCTGAAGTACCCGGGCAATGACCAGATCCTGCGCAAGGTGTCGATCATCGATGAGGAGGGCCGCAAGACGGTCCGCATGGCCCACCTGGCCACGATCGCCAGCCACCATGTGAATGGGGTGGCCGCCCTGCACAGCGACCTGGTGAAGAGTGAACTTTTCCCGGAATTCGCGGCGCTCTGGCCCGAAAAGTTCACCAATGTCACCAATGGCGTCACGCCGCGGCGTTGGGTGGCCCTGGCCAACCCACGCCTTTCGGCCCTACTGGATGAGGCGGTTGGTCCCGGCTGGGTCAGCGACCTCGACCAGCTGCGCCAGCTGGAGCGCTACGCAGGCGATGGCGGCTTCCTGGAGCGCTGGCAGAACACCAAGCTCGACGTGAAGCAGCACCTGAGCAACTACATCCATCGCCACACCGGCGTGCCGGTGGATCCGCAGTCGCTGTTCGATGTGCAGGTGAAGCGCATCCATGAATACAAGCGCCAACACCTCAACGCCCTGCAGGTGGTGGCCCAGTACCTGCGCATCAAGAACGGCGACACCGCCGGCATGGCGCCCCGCACCGTGATCTTCGGCGGCAAGGCGGCGCCGGGCTACGCGATGGCCAAGCTGATCATCCGCTTCATCAATGGTGTGGCCGACATGGTGAACGCCGATCCGGATACCGAAGGCCTGCTGAAGGTGGTGTTCCTGGCCGACTACAACGTGAAATTGGGCGAGCGGGTGTATCCGGCCGCCGACCTCTCGGAGCAGATCTCCACCGCCGGCATGGAGGCCTCCGGCACGGGCAACATGAAATTCGCCATGAATGGCGCCCTCACGATCGGCACCCTCGATGGGGCGAATGTGGAGATCCGCGAGCAGGTGGGCGCCGACAACTTCTTCCTGTTCGGCAAGACCACGGCCGAGATCGCAGCGCTGCAGAAGGAGGGCTACCGGCCCTGGGAGCTGATCCCCGGCCTGGAGCCGATGCCGGAGGTGCTGCGGCTGATTGAGCAGGGCCACTTCAGCAATGGCGATGGCGAGATGTTCCGGCCGCTGCTGCAGAACCTCACCGGCGACGACCGCTTCTTTGTGCTGGCCGACTTCGCCGACTACCTGCGTGCCCAAACCGAAGTGAGCCAGGCCTGGACCGACCGGGGCCGCTGGAACCGGATGTCGCTGCTGAACACCGCCCGCACCGGCTTCTTCTCCTCCGATCGCTCAATCCGCGATTATGCGAGCCGGATCTGGAAGGCGGAGCCGTTCCCGGTCACGATCACCTGCGAGCTCGGCGACTGATCATCCCCTGGTCAACCCACGGGATGCGCACAGCGAACGGCTCGGCCCACTGGGTGGTGGGCCGAGCCGCAGCCGGCTGGTTCAGCCCCGATCGGGCAGATCGGGGGTCTGGTGTAGCAAGCGGTTGAGCCGCAGGCGATCGGCATTGAGCGGATCGGGGGCCAGTTCACCGGCCACCTCACGGAACTTCTGCTCCACCTCCTCGGGCACCCGCACATCAAAGATGCGCTCCATCAGCACCTCGATTGAGAAGAGGTGGGCGTTGATGTTCTCCAGGTCCGCCATCGCCTGCTGCATGGCATCGGCCTCGGCCCCGGCGGCTGAGGCGGCGACACCCCGCCCCGCATCAGGGGATGGGGCACCGGCGGCCCGGGCCCCCTCGGGGGCGGGGGTCTCACCATCTCCATATTGCTTCTGAAGCTCCTCCAGCACCCGTCCCGCCAGGGTGCGGAAGGATTGGAGGGAGGCCCAGTTGAGCTCCTGCTGTTGCCGGAGACTGGCGTTCTCCCGGATCAGCCGGTCGTGTTCTCGATAGAACCGCTGGCAATCAGGGCATTGGCAGGGCTCTTCGGGCACCGCTTCCCTTGTGCATTGGTTCCCATCATGGCACCGAACCCGGAGGGCTGGTGCGGGCTTCGCTCCCTGGCCACCTGACTCCCTGGCTCTCCCCCCTGGAGACCATCACCTAAAGGTGGCATGGTCGGCGCCATGAGGCATCCGCCCCCCCTCAACCGTGGGCCTCTCCTGGAGGCCCAGAGGGCCGCCGACCCAGGCTTCCTGTGGCGGCTGAATGCCGAAACCGCCCGGTCGGCTCCAGCAGCAGCGCCAAGGCCGCCTGATCCGCCAGTGGCAGGTGGTGATGATCTGCCCTTCCCGCGAGCTCAACGTCGGTGATTCCATCCCGGTGCAGGAGTTTGTGGAGCGGCGGCTGGTGTGGATCGAACGGCTGAGCGAGCGCAGGCCCCCAACGGCGCCACCCCTGCCGAGGGCCCTCGTAATGCTGCTAATGCAGGAAAATCAGCGGCCCGCCTGCTCGGAAGAGATCCGCCGCCAGGCCGAAGCCGCCGCCCTCAGCCTGCGCCAGCTCCAACGCCGCTGCGGCAGCCTCAGCTCGGCCCCACAGACTCCCGCATCCAGGCCCTTCCCCCTGGGCGAGGTCGAAACCCTCGCCGAGGCCCGGCTCGATGTCCAGGGTCCGGAAGAACTCCATGCCGGGCTCAGGCCATGGAACGATGGGGCTCGGATAGGGCTGTTGCCATGGTCGGCCTCACGCCTTCATCAGGGCACCATTCCCGAGATCTGCGCCATGGGTGACATCACCGTCGACGATTTCACCGGCAGCGTGGTGTAGGTGATCCGCGAGATCTTTGGGCTGGAATGCCGAGAAGGTCGGCAGGAGAGCCGGCAAGTAGAGCTCCTGGAAGGCCAACAAGTAGGCCGCCAAGCCGAAGCGGCCGCTCTCAGCCTGCGCCAGCTGCAGCACCGCTGCTGCACCCTCAGCTCGGCCCCACAGACCACCGCCTCCAGCCCCGTCCCCTGGGCGATCTCGAAGCCTTGGCCGACGATCGGCTCGATATCCACGGGCCTGACGACCGCAACCCCTGACTGGTCGGCAACGGCGCGCCACATGTGACGCAAATCGGCCTACGCAGCCAAGCCAGGGGCGGATCGCAGGCATGATTTGCGGGTCCTGTGCGAGTAATAAACGGAACTTGTATTAACCAACTGGCCTTGTACCTTTTCCGCCAAAAGCCGCCATTCGGCCTAATTCTCGTCTACGTTCCTTCATCCTTTTGCAACGTCTACCCATGAATTCCCCTCTCCAAAAGCTCAAGTCCAGCTCCAAGACTCGGACGACTGCGCTTCACAAAGCTTTTCTCGCTGCCGGCCTGCTGAGCGGTTCCGCTCTCTCCTCAATTGTTTTCACAGCTCCAGCTAGAGCAGAAAGCTGCGTGGCCGCTGGCATGACGGTCGCAACGGTAGTAACAAGCGGCTTCACCTGCACTTCTGGCGATAAACTCTACAGTAATTTCTTTAATAACGGTCCCAATCCTCTTGGCCTTGGCGATCAAGTTTCGATTGCGGCTGGCATTCCCAATCATACCATCTCCGTACAGAATGCAAGTGGATGGGGCATTGGAACTTATGCATTACAATACACAATTTCCGTTATTGGTGGAAGCGGTGGTCCGGGTTCATACAATCCGTACCTCCAGGCCTTCAGCACTTCTTCCTCTAGTTCGATCTTCGGCCCCCCTGCGCCCGCAGGAACCTTCACTGTGAGTAGCTTGCATACTCCCTCTGTTTCCGTAGCTGTTAACGGTGGCCTCGGCGGTCCTCAATTCTATACCCCCTACGCCTTTGATTCTGATACCTTCACCCTCACATTGAACGTTACGGCGGGCAAGGTCACCTCTTTCGACCAAACTGTCACCCAAAGCGTCTTTAGCGAAGTCCCCGGTCCCCTGCCGCTGCTCGGCGCCGGTGCCGCCTTCGGTTTCTCTCGCCGAATCCGCAGCCGTATCAAAGCTTCGGCTTGATCTCTGCTCGGCATGTTGCTCAATCAACCCTCCCTCCAAAGGGGGAGGGTTTTTTATTGGCAGACCATGAGCCCGGGTTCGCCATTCCGTAGTTCTATCAGCTTTCGTATGCTAAAATCAAAATGCCGCATGCTTACGAGGCCAATGCCTGCCGTCGAAGAGCTAAACTTAATCCATGAGTCCGACTCCGAAGGGCGCAGTCGCCAAAAGGCCAAAACAGCTCTCGTGATTTCAATAATCGGCTGGCTGCTGATTGGATTTAGCCTGAATGCAATTATATTCAATTCCTTCCCCGTAAAGCTCGCCACATCTGAATGGCAACTCAATCTGATCGCTGCATTGATCTCATCGAGCCCCTCGCTTCTGATGGGCGCCACGCTCATCTCCCTCGCATTGGTGTTCAATCCTGAAGCGCAAATCATCAAAGATTGGAATCTCACTCTGGCTCGCGCCGCCTCATGGCTGGCGATAGCACTAGTGCTGATCATTCCTTTACAATTTTATCAAGGCTCACGCGCCCTTAAAAATCAAACGAACAGCGCCTACGAAGCGATCAATAAACTCAAGTCCATCTCCAAGGGAATCAGTGGCCTCAATTCCGAAGCCGATTTGCGCCTCTTCGTAGCCTCCCTTCCCAACTCTCCCAGTCTCCCAGCCAAGTTTGACGCCGCTTTCCCGGTGATCAAACAACGTGCGATCGAGAATATCCAAGCCCAAATCAATGCCGCAACCGAAAACCTCGAGCTTCAAAAGTCTCAAGCAGTTCAGCTCTTCTTGAAAGAAGCCATCAGAAACACAGCCCAACTCATCCTGATGGCGACCGCATTTTCAGCCCTGGCCGGCCTTCATTCAAGGTCAACCAACGCCATTGCCAGATTTTTCCAAAGCCTCCTACCTATGGGGTCGAACCGCTGGCCGAGGTGATCGACTCCCAGGCGTGGCTCTGGCCGCGGCCTGATTCAGGCTTGAACAGCAGCGTGGCCTAACCCCGCCCTTGCTGCAAGCCTCAGACCGCAAGCGAACCGCCCCAGTCCTGGAGATCGTCGAGGGGGTCGTCCCGCCCGCCGCCGTCGGAATGGGCAGGAAGAGGGATCTCGATCGAGGTCACCACTTGGATCACATCGCGCAGACGCATCGCATCGGCGAACCAGCCCATCGCTTGCTCCACATCGCCGCGGCGCTCGGCATCGCAGGCCTGCTCCTCATGGGCCTCGGTTAGCAGAGACAGCCAGCAGAGTGTGCGGGCCTGCACCACCGAGAGATCGAGCTCATCGGGCTGGCTCTCGGCGATCCGCTCGCTCTCCTGCTGCACCAGCAACCGCAACCGCAGATCGTGGAGATGGGTCATCCGGCGAGGTTGTGCTGCACTAACACTACCCACAGTGTGCCTCCCTGGAAAGTCACCAGGGATGGAGCCTGGAAGCAACACACTGGCAATCCACCTGACAATCCAAAAAGAACCATGCCCGCTGCCCCCGGCTCTCTGGGATCCAAGCCCAGACTTGGGCCGGCGTGACTTGCGTCACAATCACCAAGTCTTCCTTCTTCTTGAACCAGACGCCAGTCGGGCAACTGGGCCTCAATAATCATTGCTCGACTGGCAGCGCTGGGCGGGTCCAGCAGAGCCCTCCTCAGGCCATGCCAAGCCCTGCGAGCAGTCCATGCCAGGGTTGCAGCACAACGTTGCGTGATGCTGCAGGATGCCGCAAAACGTGCTGTAATACTTCGGTAAGAGATTTTTGCGGCCATTGCCCATCATGAAAAAATTCTCCAGCAAGGCACGCGTACTGGTTGCCATGGTTGTCCCGTTTGGCGCCGTTTCTCCTGCGCTTGCTGGATCTCTCGATCCGCCACCTTCCCCCGTCATGTGCAGCGGCTTTTATAGTGTCGCTTCGCTCACTGCTGCCGGCTTCAGCTGCTTCCTAGCTGACAAACAGTATTTTAGTTTTTCTGGCTTTTCTGGCCTTGCCTCAACGGCTGGTTTCGTCTTCACCCAAAGTGGTACTGAATCCACCTTCTCGGGTGCTGGCCTGAATTTTATTGGTTCATCTTTCAGCTACAACTATTCTGTGGCTCTTTATAATCCGCTTCCTGGCCAGGCCTTCGAATCCTACAACACTGATGCTTCTGGCTCCAGCACTGGTGGTGCTCTGACCTACAGCAAATCACTCAGTACCATTGCCCCAGGTCCGGTCACAGGCCCTTCAACCTCGGTTAATGGTTCTGGTGGTGGTAATTTGGTCATATTTGCTGCCGGCGAAACTGGCCCTGTGGTTTTCTCCGGTACCCTGACCCGGATTGGTGGCAAAATTGATTACTTCGCCGATTCCCTCAAACAGTATAAAGATCCTACGATCAACGAAGTCCCGGGCCCCCTGCCCCTTCTGGGTGCTGGTGCTGCATTTTGCTTCTCACGTCGACTTCGCAGCCGCATCAAGCGAGCTGCCTGATCAAGCCTGATCACTCGCAATTTCAAAACTCCCGTTAGGGAGTTTTTTTTGTTATGATGATGGGTGTTTTCCGGTTAATCTGCTTAATTTGTCTCACACGCTATCGCTAAGCCCATGGAATTGAACCCAAAAGAACGGCAAGCGACACTTTGGAAAGACGGCTGGCTATATCTTGCCCTGGGAGGATGGACCGCGATCCTCTCCGCCGTTACGTCATTTATGTTTGCAATTTTACCACCAAAACTAGGCCAGCCTGTCTGGCAGCTCAACGTTATCAGCACCCTGCTTGGCGCCTCCGCCAACATTCTGATTGGATCGCTGCTGATCTCACTAGCGAGGCTATTCAATCCCAAAGATTTACCGCTCAAAAAGTATGCGGACTTCATTCGCAAGCTGGCGGGATTCATTGCCGTGCTGATGTTGGTTCTGATTCCCTTCAGCCTCTTCGCCGGATCTAGAGCGATCAAGGACAATGAGGCCGCCAGCAAGATCGCCCTCAAGGAATGGAAGAAACAGCTAAGGGCCGTTCAATCACTGGCTTCTGAAGCGGATATTCGCAGCTGGGCCGCATCCCTACCGCCTCCCCTTTGCTACCAGCGGTTTTTGAAGCTCCTTCCCTGTGATCAAGAATCGGTTGATCGATAACCTCACAGGCAAGGTCAACTCCGTGCAGAACCAGATTGAAGAGAATTTCAGGGGCCAATGGCTCGGCTTCCTTCCCGATTTCGCTCGCAACTCGATTCAGGCCCCGCTGATGGCCATGGGCTTCTCAGAGCTCACCTCCGATGGCCTCGTAAGATTCTTAATTGTTTCAGCCGCCCGCAAGATGGAAGCACCTAGCCCGGATCAAACAGCCTGAATCATGGCCTGGAACGGGGCTGGCGGGACTCGAACCCACGACCTACGGTTTAGGAAACCGTCGCTCTATCCGGCTGAGCTACAGCCCCATGCTGGCCAGCCTATCGCCATCGCTGGCCTGAACTCCAGCACATCAGCCCCGGCGGGCATCGGCCGGGGGCCGGCTGGGTAATCTGATCCCTGGAAAGCAGCCGAGGTGATCGCGATCGGTGGAGCGTTTCCAGGGCTTCGGTCCAGGGGGGCTCCGGCCGGTTGAGGAAAGTCCGGGCTCCCCGATGGCCAGGCCTGCCGGATAACTCCCGGTGCGGGCGACCGTGAGGACAGTGCCACAGAAACACACCGCCGATGGCGGTCTACGGGCCTTGGTCCGCCGGCCGCACAGGTAAGGGTGCAAGGGTGCGGTAAGAGCGCACCAGCGGCATCGAGAGGTGCCGGCTCGGTAAACCCCGGCCGGGAGCAAGGCCAGGGCTTCGGCCCGCGGAACAAGGGTTGGCCATCGTTCCCGTTCCGTCCCCCCAGTGCCGCTTGAGGCCGCCGGTAACGGCGGTCCTAGACAGATGGTCACCCCTGCCGCCGGGCCCCCGGGCCCGGCGGCGGTGAACAGAACCCGGCTTATGTGCTGCTTTCCACCCCTTTCTCCGGATCGGACCCGCGCTCAGCGGTCGAAATCGCCCCCCCTGGATCTGAGCCAACTGGCCATCGGCCTGGCAACCGGAAACGGTCGGATGGACTCCCGCCGGGTGGAAGGATGAAGCTCGCACCTCCTCATCGTCCGCCGCCGCCATGGGCCAGGCGTCCCACATCCCCCCGATCAGCGGCCAGCGCCTGGAGCAGCTGACCGCTCTCCTGGCCAGCCTCGGGATCGATCCCGTCCCCACCGGCGAGCCCGCTGGCGATGGCCGTCTGCAGGCCGATGCCACGGCCCTAGCCCCGATCGATGAGGCCCTCACCCACACCTCCGCCGGCCGCGGCCGCAACCACGAACAGCTGGAATTCCTCGGCGATGCGGTGTTGCGGCTGGCCGCCGCCGAGTTCCTCGAGCGCCGCCATCCCTCCCTCAGCGTGGGGCAGCGCTCCGCCCTGAGGGCCCAGCTGGTCAGTGACCGCTGGCTGGCCGAACTGGCCGACCGGATCGAGCTGGCCCCCCTGCTGCGGCTCGGGCCAGTGGCCCTCGGCGATGCCAGCGGCCGGGCCACCGTGCTAGCCGAATGCTGCGAGGCCCTCGTGGGCGCCCTCTATCGGCTGGGCGGCGGCAGCCGGGGCGGACTGGAGCTGGTGCTCCGCTGGCTGGAGCCGGCCTGGGAGCGCACCAGCGCCGAGCTGCTCGCCGATCCAGACCGCCACAACTGGAAAACGGCCCTGCAGGAATGGAGCCAAGGCCGCGGGCTGGGGCTTCCCCACTACCACTGCGAGGAGATGAACCGCCGCCACGGCGATCCACGCCGCTTCCGCGCCCGGGTGCGCTGCGGAACGCAGCATGGTCGAGAAGCAGGCCCAGAGGGTCAAGCCTTCCCGGCCGACCCCGAAGCCCAACCCAATGGGGATGCCCCTGTGCCTGGCGCTGGCTGTTCTGGTGAGGGCTGGGGTGGATCCCGCCGCGAAGCCGAGCAGCAGGCAGCCCGCGCCGCCCTGGCCGCAATCAGACGGCCTTAAGGGTGGTCACAGGGACGGTGATCAGCTTGTCCCAGTTGCCACCTTCGAAGAGCACCGCCGCCCGCCGGCCGCTGATCCGCTGCACGAAGCCCCGGTAGCCGTTGTAAATCGACCCGGCATCGCTCACCACCACCGTGGTGCCCGGCAAGATCGGCGCAGGAGACTCGGATGCCATGGCGGACCGGGAATGGAAGATGGGCTGGCGCCATTATCGGAGCCAGGGGCTCCAGCCGCCGCTTCCATCGATCCCACCCGCTGCGCAGTGAGTGGTTGGCCGCCGTTGCGACCGGACGCCCCGCAGCATCCGCCGCCGGACCTCAGGGCCCCCATCATTTCGACCTGGTCGGCCTCCATGGAGGGGATGGCCCAGAATCGCAGCGCAGGCTGGGCCGTTTGGGCACCGAATCCAGGATCCGAAGCCCAACGGTTGCCTCCGTCTGAATCAACCCTGCTGAAGCCGCCCCATGGCCGAACCCGCCTCGCCCCAACCGGCTGCCGCCCCAGGTGTGGCCACGGCTGCGCCGCCCGAGCTGCTCGTTGTGGGCCGCCTGGTGGGAGCCCAGGGGCTGGGGGGTGAGCTGCGGGTGCTCCCCCTCTCCGACTTCCCCGAGCGCTTCACCCGCCGTGGCCCCCGCTGGCTGCAGGCCAAGGGCAGGCCTGCCCAGCCCGTTGAGCTCCGCAGCGGCCGCCAACTGCCCGGCAAGGAGCTTTTTGTGGTGCGCATCACCGGCATCGACAGCCGCGACGCCGCCGAGGCCCTGGTGGGCCACGAGCTGCTGGTGCCCGCCGCCGATCGCCCCCCCCTGGAGGAGGGAGAATTCCACCTGCTCGATCTGGTGGGGCTGGAGGTGCGGCTGCTGGCGGGCGCGCAGCACGGCAGCACAGACAGCGTGGCGACCGAAGGCGGAGCTGACATGGTGATCGGCCGGGTGCTCGATCTCATCCACGCCGGCAACGACCTGCTGGAGGTGGAACTCACCGCCGCGGCCCCCGGCGGCGGCGGCCGCCGCCTGTTGATTCCCTTCGTGGAGGCGATCGTGCCGGTGGTCAACCTGGCCGAGGGCTGGATCGGCATCACCCCACCGCCGGGGCTACTGGAGCTCTGAGACCCGCTGGGGGCCGATCGAGCCTGATCCAGTGGGCCAAGGTGCCCGCTGTTGCCGCGGGCCGCCTCCAACTCAGGTTGAATAGGGCCGATCCGTCCCAATCGAACACACTGGCAGCCATGGCCCCAACCCCCCTGGTTCCGGTAATCCTTTGCGGTGGCACCGGCACCCGCCTCTGGCCCCTCTCCCGCGCCAGCTATCCCAAGCAATACTGGCCCCTGGCCGGCCAGGGCGATGACACCCTGTTGCAGCAGACCCAGCAGAGGCTGGAGGGCCTGCCACAGCTCGCGCCCCCCCTGCTGATCTGCAACGAGGATCACCGCTTCATCGTGGCTGAGCAGCTCCGCCAGATCGGCGTGGAGCCGGCCGGCATCCTCCTGGAGCCCCTTGGCCGCAACACCGCCCCCGCCGTGGCGATCGCCGCCTTGCAGGCCACCGCCAGCGGCGCCGATCCCCTACTGCTGATCCTGGCGGCCGACCATGTGATCAACAGCCCAGAGCGCTTCCGCGCCACCGTGGCCGCCGGCATCCCGGCCGCCGAGGCCGGCCGGCTTGTGACCTTCGGCATCGTGCCCACGGCGCCGGAAACGGGCTACGGCTACATCGAGGCAGCCCAGCCCCTCGATCCCATCGCGCCGGTGCCGATCGCCCGCTTCGTGGAGAAGCCCGATCTGGCCACCGCCGAGGCCTTCCTGGCCACCGGCCGCTTCACCTGGAACAGCGGCATGTTCCTGTTCCGCGCCAGCGCCATCCTCGCGGAGCTGGAGCGTCTGGCGCCGGAGGTGGTGAGCGCCTGCCGCGCCGCCCTCGACCAGGACAGTCCCGACCTCGAGTTCCTGCGGCTGGAGAGGGAGGCCTTCGCGAACTGTCCCAATGTGGCCCTCGATGTGGCCGTGATGGAAAAAACCGACCGCGGCGACGTGCTGCCCCTCGATGCCGACTGGAGCGATGTGGGCAGCTGGGGCGCCCTCTGGGAGACGGGTGAACATGATGCGGCGGGCAACGTGCTTCGGGGCCGGGTGATCAGCGAGAACTCCCGCAACTGCTACCTCCGCAGTGAACATCGCCTCGTGGTGGGCCTCGGCGTGGAGGATCTGGTGGTGGTGGAAACCGACGACGTGGTGCTGGTAGCCCACCGCGACCGGGCCCAGGAGGTGAAAGCGATCGTGGGTCGCCTCGAACGGGAAGGGGCCCCGGAAAGCAAGGCCCACCGCCGCATCTACCGCCCCTGGGGTCATTACGACGGCGTGGTGGAAGGGGATCGCTGGCAGGTGAAGAAGATCGAGGTGAAGCCCGGAGCCAGCCTCTCGCTCCAGATGCACCACCATCGCGCCGAACACTGGGTGGTGGTAAAAGGTACCGCCCTGGTGGAGAAGAACGGCGTCGAGGAAATGGTGGGCGAGAACCAGAGCACTTACATCCCCCTGGGCTCCCGCCACCGCCTGCGCAACCCCGGCAAGATCCCCGTGGAGCTGATCGAGGTGCAAAGCGGCCCTTACCTCGGCGAGGACGACATCGTGCGCTTCGAAGACCGCTATGGCCGCACCGATGTGGCGGCCGTGAAGTAAGCCAGAGCCGCTCGGCCTCAGGGTCCGCGGCGACCGTGGTCTCGCGCCCCCCTTTGAGCCCCAGGGCCAGAGGCTCCACTCCCGGCGCCTGAGCCGCAGCGGCCCGGGCCAGTCTCCGTGGCCTGGCGAGACGGCGAATGCCCCGCCTGCTCTCCAACATCTCGTTCACGGCTCGATCTACCACTGACCCCCAGTCAGCCAGCTAATCCCCAGGCAACCTCCGGCCCCAACTCCCCACCCCCCTAAAGGCGAGCTCCCCCACCCACCGCAACCACCCAAAAGGGTGAGCGGCGCCCGTCCAGGCCCGCATCTGCGAGCAAAGCGAGCGTCGCAGCCCTGGACGGGCGCCGCTCACCAACTCACTCGACCGTGACACTCTTAGCCAGATTGCGCGGCTGATCCACATCCAAGCCCCGATGGGCGGCGATGTGATAGCTGAGCAGCTGCATCGGGATCACCGTGAGCAGGGGGCTGAGCAGTTCATCCACCTCCGGCAGAGGCAACAGCAGATCGAACAGTTCGGAGTCGGGGCAATCGGGGGCCACACCGATCAATTGGGCATCGCGGGCCTTGGCCTCCTGGGCGTTGGATAGCACCTTGTCGAACACCGTGCCCGGCACCGCGATCGACACCACCGGCACCCGGGCATCCAACAGGGCGATCGGGCCGTGCTTCATCTCGCCGGCCGGATAGCCCTCGGCGTGGATGTAACTGATCTCCTTGAGCTTGAGGGCCCCCTCCATGGCGATCGGGTAGTTGATGCCCCGGCCCAAGAAGATCACATCCTGGGTTTCCGCGAACAGGTGAGCCAGCTCGGCGCAGCGCTGGTCGTGGTCCTCCACCAGGCGCTGCAGCAGGGCCGGCATGGCCCGAAGGCCATCGGCCAGGGAATGCAGTTCGGCGGAACTGTGCAGCGGCGCTTCAGAGCGGCCGGGGGATCCGGCGGGGGCGGCCTCTCCAGCAGCAAGGGCGGCGACGGCCAGGATGCGGCGTTCCGCAAAGGCAAGCGCCAGGCCATAGAAGGCCAGGAGCTGGCCCATAAAGGTCTTGGTGGCCGCCACCCCCACCTCGATACCGGCGCCGATATCGAGCAGGTGGGGCACCAGGCGGCCCAAGGAGCTCTCGGGGCGATTGGTGATCCCCAGCAGGCGGGGGGCGAAGGCGAGATCGCCGTGTGCCAGCCGGCGCTGCTGCTCCATCGCCAAGGCCGCCAGGGTGTCGGCCGTCTCCCCCGACTGGGTCACGCCGATCGTGAGGGTATGGGCGCCCAGCGGTGGCGGCGCGTAGCGGAATTCACTGGCGAAGAACACGCTGGTGGGGATACCCGCGAGCTGCTCTAAGAGGTAGGCCCCCACCTGGGCGGCATGGCGGCTGGTGCCGCAGGCCAAAATCTGGATCCGCTCCACGCCCTCGTACACCGCGTCGTCGAGCGGGAGGGCCACCAGGGCCTCGGGGGGCAGATGGCGCGCTACCCAGAGGGCGGCAGTTTCCGGCTGCTCATGGATCTCCTTGAGCATGAAGTGGCGGAAACTGCGCTTGTCCGCCACGTGCTCGGTGCCGCTCAAGAGGCTCGGCGTGCGCTGCACCCGCTCGCCCGCCTCGTTGTAAAGCTCGATACCGAGGGGGGTGAGCAGGGCCACCTCGCCGTCCTCCATGGGCAGGATCGTGCGGGTGAAGCCCGCCAGGGCGGGTGTGTCGCTGGCGCAGAGGAACTCACCTTCCCCAAGACCGATCAGCAGCGGGGCCTGACGCCGCGCTACCACCAGGGCACCCGGCACCGCGGCCCACACCACCGCCAGGGCATAGGCCCCGTGCAGCCGCGGCAGCACTTCCTGCACTGCCTGCAGCAAAAGGGCGGCCGAGGGCACGCCCCCTGCGGCCTCCAGGTCCGCCAGGCGGCGGGCTACCAAGTGGGGGATCACCTCTGTGTCGGTGTCGGAGAGGAACACCACACCGCTGGTCTGCAGCTCCTCCCGCAGGCTGCGGTAGTTCTCGATGATGCCGTTCTGCACCACCGCCAGCCGGCCGCTGCCATCGAGGTGGGGGTGGGCGTTGCGTTCCTCGGGCTTGCCGTGGGTGGCCCAGCGGGTGTGCCCGATGCCGCACAGCCCAGGTGCCCCGCTCTCCTCATAGCGGGCGGTGAGATTCACCAGCTTGCCCTCGGCCTTGAGACAGTGGAGGCGGCCTCCGGTGGCATCCAGTGCCACGGTGGCGATCCCGGCCGAGTCATAGCCGCGGTATTCGAGCTGCCGCAGGCCATCGAGCAGCTGGGGTGCCGCCTCGCGCGAACCGATCAGGGCAACGATGCCGCACATAGCTGGGGGGCTCGGGACGGGGGACGGCGGGGAGCACGCCAGCTGAGCTTATGGGCAGATGGGCCCGGCTCCGCGCCCGGATCAGGCGGGCAGCAAAGGACCGCCGCCAGCAAAAAAGCCAGGCGCGGGGCCTGGCATGAAACAAGGTGGGATGAAGGAGCGAGGCCGGGCTGGACCGGGGGCATCCAGGATCAGCCAATAGCCCCGGAACGGCCGAAAACGACCGGTACCGGGGCGAGATTGCCATGGCCTTAGTAGGCCAGACCCATGGAGCGGGAAGTCTCGTCGCCCAGGTAGACCCGGATCGAGAGGAAGTCGGTGGGGCAGGCGGTTTCACAGCGCTTGCAGCCCACGCAGTCTTCGGTGCGAGGGGAGGAAGCGATCTGGCCGGCCTTGCAGCCGTCCCAGGGGACCATCTCGAGCACATCGAGGGGACAGGCCCGCACGCACTGGGTGCAACCGATGCAGGTGTCGTAGATCTTGACGGCGTGGGACATGAGCGCTCGAAAGGCCGGCGTGCAGCCAACGTACCGAGCGCCGCCCAGCAGCGGCTCCATGGGGTGCCAGGCCGTCACCCTTGTTCATACGGTGCGGGGACCCGCAAGGGGTCGACCCGTAGGATGCGGCCTCCCACACAGCGGCCATGTCCCAGGAAGCGATCTTCGAGAAAGTCCGCTCGATCGTTGCCGAGCAGCTCAGCGTCGATGCGGCGGAGGTGAAGCCCGAGTCGAACTTCCAGAACGACCTCGGCGCCGACTCCCTCGACACCGTCGAGCTGGTGATGGCCCTGGAGGAAGCCTTCGACATCGAGATCCCCGACGAATCGGCCGAAGGCATCACCACCGTCGGTGATGCAGTCAAGTACATCCAAGAGAAACAGGCCTGAGGCGCCCATGGTGGAGGGACTCCGCCGCGTCGTCGTCACGGGACTGGGCGCGGTCACACCGATCGGCAACGACGTTGCCGCCTATTGCGAGGGACTGCGCACGGCCCGCAATGGGATAGCGCCGATCACCCTCTTCGATGCCTCGCGGCACGCTTGCCGCTTCGCCGCTGAGGTGAAGGACTTTGATCCGGCTGGCTGGCTCGAGCCGAAGGAGGCCAAGCGCTGGGACCGCTTCTGCCAGTTCGGTGTGGTTGCGGCCAAACAGGCCGTGGCCGATGCCGGCCTGACCATTGATGACAGCAACCGACATCGCGTTGGCGTGTCCATCGGCTCCGGCGTGGGCGGTCTCTTGATGATGGAGACCCAGGCCCATGTGCTGGCCGACCGGGGCCCGGACCGGGTGAGCCCGTTCTGCGTGCCGATGATGATCCCCAATATGGCCACCGGCCTAGCGGCTATCGCCCTCGGCGCCCGGGGCCCCAGCAGCGCCGTGGCCACCGCCTGCGCGGCCGGTTCGAATGCCATCGGCGATGCCTTCCGCCAGATCCAGCTCGGCCTGGCTGACGCCATGGTGTGCGGTGGGGCCGAATCGGCCATCACCCCCCTCGGTGTGGCGGGCTTCGCCAGCGCCAAGGCCCTCTCCTTCCGCAACGACGATCCGGCCACCGCCAGCCGTCCCTTCGATCTGGAGCGCAACGGCTTCGTGATCGGGGAAGGGGCCGGCGTGGTGGTGCTTGAGAGCCTGGAGCACGCCAGCGCCCGGGGGGCCACAATCCTGGCGGAGCTGGTGGGATATGGGGTCACCTGTGATGCCTACCACTACACCCTTCCTTCTCCCGGGGGCATCGGAGCCAGCGAAGCGATCCGACTGGCCCTAGCGGACGGACGCCTTGCCGCCGAGGAGGTGAGCTATGTGAATGCCCACGGCACCAGCACCCAGGCCAACGACAGCAATGAGACCGCAGCCATCAAGGCGGCCCTCGGCGAGCACGCCCATCGGATCCCGGTGAGTTCCACCAAGTCGATGACCGGCCACCTCCTCGGGGGCAGCGGCGGCATCGAGGCGGTGGCGGCGGTGCTGGCGATTGGCCACAACCTCGTACCGCCTACGATCAACTACCGCACTCCCGATCCCGCCTGTGATCTGGATGTTGTGCCCAACCAGGCCAGGGAACACCCCGTTGATGTCGTGCTCTCCAACTCCTTCGGGTTCGGCGGCCACAACGTCTGTCTGGCGTTCCGCCGGATGACCTGAGGGCCGCGCCGCGGCCCCTCCCAATTCCCCGGGAACCAGCCCCACCTACCGCTTAGCCCCACACCCCCGAGCCCCCATGGTCGCCGCTCCCACCACCTCGGTCGAGACGCTCTGCATCAACAGCATCCGCTTCCTGGCGGTCGATGCGATCAACAAATCCAATTCCGGCCACCCGGGCCTGCCGATGGGCACAGCCCCCATGGCCTACGCCCTCTGGGACAAGGTGCTGCGGCACAACCCCAAGAATCCGAAGTGGTTCAACCGCGACCGCTTCGTGCTCTCGGCCGGCCACGGCTGCATGCTGCTTTATGCGCTGCTGCACCTCACCGGCTACGACTCGGTGACGATCGAAGACATCAAGCAGTTCCGCCAGTGGGGCTCCAAGACCCCCGGCCACCCGGAAACCTTCGAGACCCCCGGAGTTGAGGTCACCACCGGACCCCTGGGTCAGGGCATCTCCAATGCCGTGGGCCTGGCGATCGCCGAGGCCCACCTGGCGGCCAACTTCAACAAGCCGGGCCACAACCTGGTGGATCACTACACCTACGTGATCATGGGTGACGGCTGCCACCAGGAAGGCATCTCCGGCGAGGCAGCCTCCCTGGCTGGCCACCTTGGCCTGGGCAAGCTGATCGCTCTTTATGACGACAACCACATCACCATCGATGGCGACACCGCGGTGTCATTCACCGAGGACGTTCTGAAGCGCTACGAGGCCTACGGCTGGCACGTGCAGCACGTGGCCGATGGCAACCACGACGTGGAAGGCATCCGCAAGGCAATCGAAGCCGCCAAAGCGGTTACCGATAAGCCCAGCATGATCAAGATCACCACCACGATCGGCTACGGCTCCCCCAACAAGGCCAACACCGCCGGCGTACATGGCGCCGCCCTCGGCGCCGAGGAGGCCACGCTCACCCGCAAGGCCCTCGACTGGAACTACGGCGACTTTGAAGTGCCCGCCGAGGCCTACGACCAGTGGCGCCAGGCGATCGAGCGCGGCGCCGCCGCCGAAGCCGAGTGGAATGGCGTTCTGGAGGCCTACCGCGCCGCCTATCCAGCTGAAGCCGCTGAGTTTGAGCGCCGCCTGCGGGGCGAGCTGCCTCAGGGCTGGGATGCCACGCTCCCCAGCTTCAGCCCCGCAGACAAAGGTCTGGCTACACGCCAGCACTCCTACAACGCCCTCAACGCCTTCGGCCCGAGCCTGCCCGAATTGATCGGCGGCTCCGCCGACCTCACCCACTCCAACCTCACCGACATCAAGGGCGAGAAGAGCTTCCAGAAGGGCGCCGAAGCCAACCGCTACCTCCACTTTGGGGTGCGGGAGCACGCCATGGCTGCGATCCTCAATGGCATCGCCTACCACGACAGCGGTCTGATCCCCTACGGCGGCACCTTCCTCGTGTTCGCGGGCTACATGATCGGCGCCATTCGCCTCTCGGCCCTGAGTGAACTCGGGGTGATCTACGTGCTCACCCACGATTCGATCGGCTTAGGCGAAGACGGCCCCACCCACCAGCCGGTGGAAACCCTGGCCAACCTGCGCGCCATCCCCAATCTGCTGGTGATCCGTCCCGGCGACGGCAACGAAACCATCGGCGCCTACCAGGTGGCCGTGGCGAACCGCAAGCGCCCCACCGTGCTGGCCCTCAGCCGCCAAGCGATGGCCAACCAGGCCAATTCCTCCGCCGCTGCCGTGGCCAAGGGTGGCTACATCCTCGAAGACAGCAACGGCACCCCGGACCTGATCCTGATCGGCACCGGCACCGAGCTCGAACTGGCCACCAAGGCGGCCGCCGTGCTGCGCGCCGAAGGCAAGAACGTGCGGGTGGTGTCGATCCCCTGCGTCGAACTCTTCGAAGAGCAGGACGCCGCTTACCGCGAATCCGTGATGCCTGCCGCCGTGCGCAAGCGCTTGGTGGTGGAAGCCTCCAGCTCCTTCGGCTGGCACAAGTACACCGGCTTCGACGGCGATACCGTGTCGATCGACCGCTTCGGCGCCTCCGCCCCAGGCCCGGTGTGCCTGGAGAAGTTTGGCTTCACCGTCGACAACGTGGTGGCGAAGGCAAAAGCGCTGGGGTGAACCGCTCCGACCCTGAGAAGCGAATCAAGACCACGCCAGCATCTTGACTGCTCTGACTTATCATCTACGCGACCTTCTCAGGGTTAGTAGAACCACCCCTGAGGGCACCCTCACACTCTTTGTGTTGGCGGTGGTCTCGATGGGGGGCTTCATGTTCCATCCAACCCTCGGGATCGACGACGAGGAAATCCTATTGGCAGCGTCGGATGGGGGAATTTCCTGGTTCAGCCAGGGACGCTTCCTAATCGGCATGGTCCAGTTGCTGATCCCACAGGCTGTTACACCCTTATTTCCCTATCTACTGCTGGCCACTGCCTATGTGGCCAGCTACACGTTGATTCTTTCCATTCACGGATTGCATCACAACTGGAAGAGCGGCCTCAGCTATCTGAGCTTCATCCTCTTCCCAACCAACTGGCTTTCACAGGAATTTATGATCAATGTCCCGGGGTTTGCCCTGGGACTTTTCTTTGTCTGCCTTGCCGCCTCCATCACCCGTCAGCAGACAACAGATCCGCTCCTCCCACGGTCGGGCTTCAGTGTTTCTCCTTGGGCTATCTGCATGCTGGTTCTAGCGATCGGAGGATTCCAATCCCTAATCACGCTCTACCTGGCCATCGGGGCTGGATCACTCCTCTTTCAGCTGAGCCGAGATCAGAATGCCTTCCAGCAACTGGGCTAACTGAAAGGAGTTCTGGTAAAACTGGGGAGCTGGATCACAACACCTATCCTGGCGATTGATACCCATAGCTTAATTTTCAAACTGTTTATCAGCCTCAGTCACGCACAAGCTCAACAGATCGATCGCCATTTCTGGTCGCCCTACATTCATGCTGAGAACTCAGCCGGCTCAATACTTCAGTGGCAACATAGATCAATTCTTCAGAACCTGTCACACGCCAGGCATTTTTTGGCCATAGCCTCTAGGCCTTCACAAGCCTGGTAGCAGTGCTACCGCTATTCATTGCTATTGAGACGATTCATCCAGCCAAGCCGAAAAGGAAAATACCCGGCACAAGCATGTCCGTCACGCGATATAACGATGTTGATCTTGGTCGCTTTCCTGATTGCCACACCTCTGAGCGTGAACATTATATCGCAACCATGCCCTATTCCGATGCGTGCCTTACTGGCCTTACTCTATGTGGCCTGGCTGGCATCAGTGATCTGGCTGGAGGCCAACTATTCCTTCAAGCCACATTTGTCGCACAGTGGCCACCCTACTGAGCGCGATCCTTGCAGCTCAATGCCTGATCAGCACCATTAGCTACTACGGCTTCAAAGCGAGATCGCAAGGACGCGGACATGGCCATCGCCGGGATCGATTGTGATAGAGGACGATGCTGTTCTGGTGAGATTCAGCACACCCAAAGCCGGCCACTGATAGCCGGTTCAAGAGGGTGTCGTGATTCAGGGACGCGATCGCCTCAAGCAGCCGGTGAGGAGAGCTTCTGTTCCTTAAGCACTTGCTCCAATCCCGCCAGATCCTCATCGGTGATCTTGGTCTGCATTGGGCAGTGCTTGGGACCGCACATCGAGCAGAACTCCGCCTGTTTGTAGATGTCGGCCGGCAGGGTTTCGTCGTGATATTCGCGGGCCCGTTCGGGATCGAGCGAGAGATCAAATTGCTTGTTCCAGTCGAAGGCGTAGCGGGCGCGGCTGAGCTCGTCGTCACGGTCGCGGGCGCCGGGGCGGTGGCGCGCGATGTCGGCGGCATGAGCGGCGATCTTATAGGCAATCAGGCCATTGCGCACGTCCTCCGGGTTCGGCAGGCCCAGGTGTTCCTTGGGGGTGACATAACAGAGCATCGCTGTGCCGTACCAGCCGGCCATCGCCGCGCCGATGGCGCTGGTGATGTGGTCGTAGCCGGGGGCGATATCAGTCACCAAGGGGCCGAGCACATAGAAGGGCGCCTCGCTGCACTCCTCCATCTGTTTGCGCACGTTGAACTCGATCTGATCCATCGGCACATGGCCGGGGCCCTCAACCATCACCTGAATGTCGTGCTTCCAGGCGCGGCGCGTGAGTTCACCGAGGGTTTTGAGCTCGGCCAGCTGGGCCTCGTCGGAGGCGTCGTGTAGACAGCCGGGACGCAGGGAGTCCCCCAGCGAAAACGTACAGTCGTAGCGCTTGAAGATCTCGCAGATGTCGTCGAAACGGGAGTAGAGCGGATTCTGCCGGTGGTGGTGAAGCATCCATTGGGCCAGAATGCCACCGCCACGGCTCACGATGCCGGTGAGGCGGCCCTTCACCTTGGGTAAGTGTTCGATCAGCAGGCCGGCATGGATCGTCTGGTAGTCCACACCTTGCTGGCAGTGCTTCTCGATGATGTGGAGAAAATCGTCCTCTGAGAGGCGTTCAATCGAGCCGTGCACGCTCTCGAGAGCCTGATAGACCGGCACCGTGCCGATCGGAACAGGCGAGGCCTTGATGATCGCCATGCGCACCTCATCAAGATTGACGCCGCCGGTGGAAAGATCCATCACCGTATCGGCGCCATACTTGACGGCCAGATGCAACTTCTCCAGTTCTTCGTTGATGTCGCTGGCGTTGGGTGAGGCCCCGATGTTGGCGTTCACCTTGCAGCTGCTGGCAATGCCGATCGCCATCGGCTCGAGGTTGGCATGGTTGATGTTGGCAGGAATGATCATCCGACCGCGGGCCACCTCCTCCATCACCAGGGATTCGGGCAACTTCTCCCGCCTCGCCACATGGGCCATCTCCTCGGTCACCACCCCGGCACGCGCATAGTGAAGCTGGGTGATATTGCCGCCGCTGGAGATCGTCTGACGACGCTTCTCGATCCAGGCAGTGCGCATGACGATGACGGCGAAGGACAGACTGCGGAGCAGGGAACCGAACCCAAACAAGGGATCGATCCCCAGGTGAAGAGCCTCTTCCGGGAGGGAGAGACGGATCGGGGTAGGGCGCAGCGCTGAGTTCGACCGCACTTCCCTGCGCCGGCATGACCCGGATCAGGTTCGGAGGGTGTGATCTCAGCCCTATGGCCCTCATTCGGTGGCTGCCTCAAGAGACAACCTGAGGGATGGGCACCCCTAGTGACCTCTGCAACCTAGCAAGGCCGTAATCGGGGGCGAGGCGGCCGTGGGAGATGGATTCAGATCTGCAGACCATCGAGGGCCGCCGCCACGACCCGATGATCCGGATCAGCCTGGTGTGCCATCAGCAGCGACCTGGCCTGCTGCCAGGGCTGGGAAGACACGGCATCGGAGGTCGCGGTGAGACCGCTGCCAGCCTCCCGCACCAGACGGCCGAGGATCTCGGCGCCCCCCACCCGCACACTGCCATCGCCATCCCGGAGCGCCAGTTCAGCCAGATCCAGCAGTCGCTCGGGATTCATCTGAGGATGTTCCGCCAAGGCGGAGAGGATGCTGCAGCGAACCAGCCAGTGGTCGTCGGCCTCGAAGGCGGAGCGCAGGAGCGGCCAAGCGCGCTCGACCCCATGACTGGCGAGGGCATTGGCCGCCTCGGCGCGCACATTGGCATCAGCGTCGCTCCGCAGGGAACGCTCCAGGGCCTGTCGGCCGTTCTCGTTGCGTTTGACACCGAGGCCCGCGCAGGCCAGGGACCGCACCATGAAGGTGGTCTGCTCCAGCCCAAGCAGCAACAGGGGAATGGCCTGATCCTCCGACACCTCCCGCAGACGCGCCAAGGCCGGCATGGCCCTAGAGGGGTCACCGGAGGCGATGGCATCGCGCAAAGCAGCGATGTCCGGGCCCGGGTCTGAAGCAGCCTCAGGGTCGAATGGATCCATGGCCAGGGGTGAGTCGCTGGGGCGGCATCCACTGTGGAGCATCGCCAAAGCGAGGGTAGAAAAGCCGATTGCCAGCCGATCGAGAGCTGCTGCAGAGCGAGCCATAGGCGATACGCCCATGGATAGCCATGCGATACTTCAAGACAGGAATCAGACCTTCATCAGCGAAGCCGTGAAGACAATTGACCTACTCATACCTTGCCACAACGAAGAAGAATCAGCCGAAGCATTAATCCACGCTCTGGATGGCACCATTCAAGGCTTCGACCTCTACAAGCAAGGCGAAATTCAATTTAATATCGTCATCGTTGATGATGGCAGCAGCGACAAGACCTGTCAGATCTTGGAGACGCTCATTCGCGGATCCACCGCCTTATCGGGTGGATCAATCATCAGCCTGAGCCGTAACTTCGGCAAAGAGGCTGCCATGCTTGCCGGCCTCAGGAACTGCCGAGCGGATGCCTGCATCATCCTCGACGCCGACCTCCAAGATCCTCCCAGCCTGATTCCAACCATGGTGGATGCCTGGCTAGAGGGCTATCAGGTGGTGAATGCCGTGCGCCATGATCGCTCCAGTGACGGCCTGATGAAACGGCTGAGCTCCGAGTGGTTTTATTCGCTCTTTCTTAAGCTCAGCAAACTTCAGGTTCAGTTCAATGCCTCCGACTTCAGATTGATCGACCGCGATGCGCTCCAAGCCATACTGGCCTGCGAAGAGAGAGTGAGATTTTCGAAAGGATTTTTTGCCTGGATCGGCTACCAACAGAAGAACGTCTACTTCAAGCGACCTGCCCGCAGCTCGGGAACCACTAAATGGGGAAGCTGGAAGCTGTGGAACTATGCCCTTGATGGAATTTTCAACTTTTCCACAGCACCGCTCCGCATCTGGAGCTACCTCGGCGTCATCGTAACGTCCGCCGCCTTCATCGTTGGACTCTCGGCCGTGGTGCGGGTGCTCTTCTACGGCATTGACGTGCCAGGCTACGCATCACTCTTCTTCGCCATTACATTCCTGGGGGGATTGCAACTCATCGGCATTGGCGTACTGGGAGAATATGTGGGCAGATCCTATCTTGAAGCCAAGCGAAGACCCCATTACGTGATCAAGACCGTGACGCGTACATGAAGCCACTCAAACACCGCATCGCCAGCTTCGGCGCCGTGGGCATTGCTTCCACAGCCGTGCATGCAGCCATTCTGACCACGCTGAGAATCGGCCTTCAGATCAGCACAGGTCCTGCAAATCTGGTCGGCTTTCTGGCTGCCTTTGGAGTCTCCATGTATGGCCAACAGCGCTTCACCTTCAACGACAGGCTCCAAGGACAACGCATCAACACTGTTGGCCTCGCGATTCTCTTCCTGATCAATGCCCTAGCGGCCCTGCTGCTCGGCCACCTCGCCAAAGCGGGATGGGTGATGTTACTACCGATCCTGCCAGCTGTGATCAATTACTTATTGCTCTACATGTTCAGCGGCAGCCCCCTCTTTCGGGGTCGCTGAAGCCGATCGCTTGGCTTCGGCACTCAACACAACCACTCCCACATCACCCTCCACAGCAATGGATCCGGGGGCTGGCCAGGGGGGAAGTTTGGCCGAAAGTCGCATGGCCTTTTCTTGATCAGAACTTGATGGACTAGCGAACATCTGACCGCTGGCTTCCTGCAGCAGGGGCAACTGGGCCCAAGGAACGCTGAAGCCGGATTGATAATATTCTCGACCGCTCAGGTTGCTACTAGGGGAGAAATCCCCAATAAAAACCACGGTGCGCAATTTGTTGGCAGCACTCAATTGATCAAGCCTTTCGACCATGCGACTAGCCTGGAGGAAATCCCTGGTTGTCAATCGTGCCAGATCAATGCTGAGAGTATTGGTGATCAGCGCATAGGACAAGGCCAGCAACCCTGCCAGGGTAATCGCCACAATCTTCATCGGTGGATTGACCAACAGGCTGGCCAAGGCCACCAATCCGGCGGCGAGAAGTACGGTGGCAAGGAGATTGCGAGGGTTTTCACTGGTGTGATCCATCAGGATTGTGGGCAGAAATGCAGAAGCCACAAGAGCGATGGAAATTAAAATAGAAAGTCCAATAAAAACGATCGCGACGGAACGCGCCTTGGATCGGCGCAACAAATTCAGGGACAGACCTGAAATCACAACGGCCCACAGGCTTGATTGCAACAACTTAGGGGATCGCACCATGCTGGGCTCCTTGCCGAAAGCGGTGCGCTTGAGATGATTCACGAGCAACTGAACTTTCTCCTGGGCTGTATCGAGGCCGGCGAACTCGGTTCGATTGCTGCCCTCAATCGCGAAGAGTTTCAAGCTGAGCAGGGCAAGGCCAAAATAAGCCACCAATCCCAAGACGATGATCTGGAGATAATTACCTAGAGGCGAGAAGGATTCAGCCAGCCGTGTTGTCCCTGCGGATTGGAAGTGGCGATAGGTGAGGATCAGCGCCAACATCAGAGCTGCCGCCACGAAGTACGCAATCATGGTTTGGTAGCTTAGCGATGCCGCCAGCGCCAGAACGCTGGCCCACTTCCTCCAGCCAGAACGATTGCAATTCGCCAAAGCAAAGGCCCCGGTGAGATAGGACATCGTCATTGACGGATTCTGCAACTGAAAAGCCAGGAGATTGATGTGATAAGGGAAAAGGCTGAAGAGCAGGCCGATGAGAATGCCATAGATGGATGGCGAGCCTGGTATCCACAAACGGCGCAACGCTAGGGCAAAGACCACCATCGAGGCCGTATGGCCAACATTCCAGAACACTCCCAGGGGAGGGAATCCCCCGCCAAGCCAACCCACCAATCGGGTGATGAATGCCGCAAAAAATCTCAACTGCGACATCTGACTTACGGCGTAGCCAGTGCCGGTTGGGTCGGCGATGCTCAAGAAATCGTCGCAGGACCAATTGAGCGAAAAGATGCCATTGCCGCGGGCCAACAATGCAATCACCAGAATAAATATGAACTCAAAGTATGCGGACTTCTTAAATAAGAGAAGCCTATCGATAGCCATGCGACTCGACAAGAATAAATAAAATACAATTTAGGGCACCTCGAAAATTTGAGCTTCAGCGGGACGCAGCAAATGAGACTCATTCCCGCATCAGTCCCAGCCTGAGAACGAATTCTCTCGATAAGTGATTTTTCAAGGTGCCCTTTTGCATGACTAGAAGATGGAGCCCTGCCGTGGCAAGTGATGGCAAGCTATATAATCGCCAACCTCAGATGGCAACGCGCACCTATCCCGGTGGTTTCTGACGCAGTGAACGCAGCAGTTCCTTCCTGCGGCGGCGGCGGCGTTGCAGGCTGGTGAGCAACAGGCCCGATCCGATCAACAAGGCCGGCAGGACCTCCCAGCGTGCCGCGCCCGAACGATGCAACAGGCCCACCAGGGCCAGAAGGATCAGCAGGGGGGAGGCGAGCGCCAGCAGGGCAGCGCGGCGCTTGGACGGCATGGAGGCCGCCGATGGGGGGGGCGCCTTCAGCACGGTGTCGCCATCCAGCGCAGCAGGCTGAGGGTGAGGACCCGAATGCCCACGGCCAGACAGTCCTCATCGGGCGCGAAGGTGTTGCTGTGGAGGGGGGTGCAGCCGGCGGCTCCCGCCACCCCGAGCCGAAACATCGTGCCGCGATGGCCCTCCAGGAGCGCGGCGAAATCCTCGGCCCCGAGCGATGGCTGCTCCAGCCATTCCACCCTGAAGTCACCGAGCAGGTCCACCGCCGTCGCCGCCACGAGGCGGGTGAGGTCGGGATCGTTGTGTACCGGCGGGGAAATGCGACGGTAATGAACGCGGGCCTCGCCGCCATGGCCCCGGCAGAGGGCATGGACCGTATCCTCGATCCAGCCGGGCAGTCGATCATGCACATCGGCATCAAGGCATCGCACCGTGCCCAGCAACCGCACGTGATCAGCGATCACATTGAAGGCCTTTCCCCCCTCGATCCGGCCAAAGCTCACCACCACCGGATGGAGCGGATCCAGGCGGCGGCTGATCGCCTCCTGCAGGCCACTCACCACCCGCGCCGCGATCCAGATCGCATCGGTGCTCTGGTGCGGACGGGCGCCATGGCCGCTCTCGCCGAGCACCTCGATCTCCAATTCGCCGGCTGCAGCGGTGAGACTGCCGCAGCGCACACCCACAGATCCCACCGCGATGCTCGGAAACACATGCACCCCGAACAGAGCCGCCACTCCCTCCATGGCCCCATCGGCACGCATCCAGGCAGCCCCCTGGGCCGTTTCCTCGGCGGGTTGAAACAGCAGCCTCACGCGCCCGGTGAGCCTCTCCCCCCAGGTGGCCAGCAGGGCCGCGACGCCAAGGCCCACGGCGGTATGGATGTCATGGCCGCAGGCGTGCATCAGACCCTGGTGCGTTGAGGCCCAAGGCAGGGAGGTGCGCTCCTCGATCGGTAGGGCATCCATATCCACCCGCAGAGCCAGCACGGGGCCTGCCACCGGACCCAGCTCTGCCACAACACCCGTACGGCCGACCGCTTCGCGCACCTCCCAGCCCAGGCGGCGCAGTTCACCGGCCACCAGGGCAGCCGTCTGCCGTTCATGGCCACTGAGCTCAGGATGGCGATGGATATGGCGGCGCAACTGAATCAGATCCGGGAGCAGGTGCTGCAGCTGATGCTCCAGAGCCAACCAGTCGGGACTGGAGGCTTGAACAGGAAAAACGCTCAACTGATCGACAGGCTGATTGAATTAAGTTAACTTAATCGCCCTAGCCAGCACAAGCCTGAATGCCACTCCGCCGGACTGACTGGCGGTTCCCTGCCAGCATCCGGGAGCGCAGCTCCTCTTCAGGCTCATCTGCTCCGATGTTCGCCCTTGAAAGACATTGAAACGATGGTGACGCATCAATCCGAACTTCAGACACCCAATGCAGCCTGAATGAAGGCGTTGGAAATCACCATTCTGGTGGCTGCCATTCTGATTTCGATCAGCGTGATTCTTAATCAAAGTGGGGTGGTACCTGGGGCTCCCATGGGCCAGCATTTTGTGGAGACGGTCAACGTCCAACCGCACAGGACGAATGGTCATTGGGTATTCCAATATCCCAATCTGCAAAATGCAGGGGGAATCAGCTCCAGCCTCAGCGCAGGTCTCTACAAACTGATCATTCCAACCAACCATGAAAATCTGAACTGGCATTTCCGTATTTTTTCCATGGCGACGCTGTTGATCAGCAGCTTCTCTCTCTTCCAGACCGCGATCCCCAAATCTCGGGCTGAGAACAGCAGCTTTTCAGATTATTGCTACATCGGGCTACCAGTTTCTGGAGCCTTCGAGCGAAGTGAATGCAGCAACTTTTCTGAGTCTCTTTCTGATTGCAGTACTGCGATCGTGGCCAACCCTACTGACGGCATTTTTTTGACCTTGCTTGGCCTGGGCAAGGTCGAACTCACCCTCGGTGCATTGATCTCATCCCTCTTCTGGTTTTACTGGAAGTATCACCAAGGAAAAGCAAAACCCTACAAAACTATTCTTTAGCCTGGCCTATGGCTCGGAGTTTTTCTTTTGCCTGCATTCTTACTACAGGGCGCCAATCCCCTAGGCGGCTCGCGAAGCTCCGTAGCCTTTCTGAGCGCCTACAGCGGTTTCATGAGGTTTCACCAGTTTCAGAGCACCATCCCAACCACGGACAAGTCGATGAAAGCAACCACAGAAACGATCTTCGCCAACGCAGCAACGCTCCCTGAAATGGTTGCCAAACATCCCGATCTCTACTTCGATTTCCTTGGAGTCAGCGCAGCCAGAAGCATCCCAAATATCATCAAAGTGTTCAAATTTATGCTCGTGCCCCTGGCGGCAGTGGCCATTCGGTGGAAGGAAGTTCGCGAGAATAGATTTCTACTTTGGGCAGGATTGCTGGCGGCAGCCTGCATCCTACTACCTTCCTGGCTTGTGATTTATGTTCGAATGCGCTATGTAGCAAAGGTTCTGCCTGCCATCATAGCCGGCACAATCGCAGGTTCCCTGGGGTTATCTCGAAGCAACAATCTGAACAGCAATTTTAGCAACAAAGGATTGCTCCGCATGACCTGAATCAGCGCAATTCTGACCATCACCTGGCAGGTGGTTGGCCTCAGCGCCTACCAAGATTAATCTCAATCAACTAGTCAGCATTAAAAATCGTTCCAATGCGGCCACGGGTTCTGGTGGCCAGCGGCGGACGCTTAGCAACCATTCGCCTTGGCGGTAGCGGGGATCCAGGCCTGAGGCCGCCGTCCAGTGACTTTCGGCCTCTCCGATAGCGCCCCGTTGCCACAACAGGGCGGTGAGGCCGGCACGGGCATCGGCGAAGAGCGGATAGCGGCGGATTAGGGAGCGCAGCTCCCGCTCCGCGGTCGCCAGATCCCCCAGCTGAAACGCCGCCAAGGCGGCGCTGGAGCGGGCCATGGCCATGCCCGGCCGGGTGTCGGCGGCGGTCACAAAGCTGTCGCGGGCTGCCTGCCAGTCACCACGAGCTCCCTGCACATTGCCGAGGTTGTAGAGGGCCGAGGCATCGGCAGGATCGCGCTCCAGGATCCAGCCGTAATCGGCGGCGGCCGCATCCCAGCGGCCCAGAGCCTCCTCGGCGGTGCCGCGGTTGAGATGAGGATCGGCGTTGTTGGGCTCCAGCAGCAGGGAGTGGTCCTGGTCGGCGATGGCGGCGAGGGGATCGCCTAGGGCCAGCTGGACGTTGCCGCGGTTGCTCCAGGCGGCCGCATCCTTCGGGGCCTGTTCGAGCACGCGGTTCCAGAGGGGGAGGGCCAGATCGAAGCGGCCGGCTCGACTGGCCTCGAGGGCCCGCTGGAACAGCGCCGGTAGGGACGACGGGGAATCCGGGGGGGGGGCGTCGGGAGGAGAGACCTCGGGTGCAGCAGAAGGGCGGGAAGGCTGGAACGGAGCTGCGGGGAAGGCGGCAATGGCAGAAGCGGGCAACCTCAAAGCAGCCCCCGTTGGAACGGAAGCTATGACGCTGAGCCATCGGGCTGAAGAGGCGGCGGGAGACATCCACGGACTCTCCAGCCACGCTGAGACAGGCGCAGCAGCGAGGCGATCCAGGGCGACAGCGGGCTCAAGACCCAGCAATAGCGTGAGCAGCCAGACCAGCGATCCCAGCAGCACACCGCCGAAGCGCTGGCGACTGGCTACCCCCAGACGAGCGGAAGCCGATCTGAACACGGACCAGATCCTTGCCTGGTTACGGCCGAGGGGCTGGCTCATGCCGCTGCCGCATCCGGCCCGGCGGCCAGATGGGCCTTGCCGGCCTCGGTGACCACCCGGCCCCGGGGCGTGCGCTGCAGGAAACCAAGCTGAAGCAGGTAGGGCTCCACCACCCCTTCGAGGGTGGCCGGATCCTCCCCCAGGCCCGCCGCCAGGGTGTCCAGGCCCACCGGACCGCCGCCGTAGCCCTTGAGGAGCAGCTGGAGCAGGCGCCGATCGCTGGCATCAAGCCCGCGGCCGTCGACCCGATGGAGCCGCAGGGCCCCATCGACCAGCTCGGCACCGATGCGCCCATGGCCCCCCACCACGGCCACATCGCGCACCCTGCGCAGCAGCCGATTGGCAATGCGGGGGGTGCCGCGACAACGGCGGGCCACCTCCAGGGCGGCACCGGCCTCGAGATCCATGGCCAGCAGGCCAGCGGTGCGCTCCACAATGGCCTGGAGATCGTGCAGTTCGTAGAACTCGAGTCGCTGGATCAGGCCGAAGCGGTCCCGCAGGGGCGAGCTGAGGGCCCCAGCCCTGGTGGTGGCGCCCACCAGGGTGAAGGGTGCCAACGGCAGGCTGCGGGTGCGGGCCGTGGTGCCCTTGCCCACGGTGAGATCAAGGCGAAAATCCTCCATGGCGGGATAGAGGAGCTCCTCGGCCACGCGGTTGAGGCGATGGATCTCATCGATGAACAGCACCTCCTGGGGCTGCAGGTTCACCAGCAGCCCCACGATGTCGCGGGGGCGCTCCAGGGCCGGGGCACTGGTGATGCGGCAGCGCACCCCGAGCTCCTCGGCCAGCACCAGGGCCATGGTGGTCTTACCCAGGCCTGGCGGACCGTGCAGCAGCACGTGGTCGAGGGCCTCGCCACGGCCGCGGGTGGCCTCCACGGCGATTCCGAGCACCTGCTTGAGCTCGCTCTGGCCGATGTAGTCGGAGAGGCGGCGGGGGCGAAGGGAGTCGTCGCGGGGGCGATCCTCGCCGGGGTTTGGTGCGTCCTCCGGTCGGATCTGTGGATCGACCATCTCCGAGCGCGAGGGCACGCTCTCAGCGCCGGAGAGGGGTCGGTCGCGACCGCCAGGCGAAACAGGGCCCGACTGGGAGGAAACGATCGCCATGGACTGCAGGGTACCTGCCCCGCACGGGAGCGGTGGCTCAGGCCACGACAGTCACTGAGAAACCCACCGGCGCAATCCGAACGTCGGCTCACCGTGCCGGAGTGCCGGCCGCTGTCTAGGGTCGGAGGGCGATGGCAGATCCCGGGGAAGGGCGATGGCAAAGGGGCCCGGCAGGCAGGGGGGCAAAGCCAAGGGTGATCCCGCCAACCGGCTCTTGGCCGACAACCGCTTCGCCCGCCACCAATACGAGATTCTCGAAACCCTCGAAACCGGGATCGAGCTGCTTGGCACCGAGGTGAAATCGATCCGAGCGGGTCAGTGCAACCTCCGCGATGGCTTCTGCCTGATCCGTAACGGTGAGCTGCAGCTGCACAACGTGCACATCTCACCCCACAGCCATGCCGGCCGCTTCTTCAACCACGAACCGCTGCGGGTGCGCAAGCTGCTGGGCCACCGCCGCGAGATCGACAAATTCCGCACGGCCCTGGAACAGAAGGGCCTCACCCTGATCCCCCTCAACCTGCATCTGAAGGGCTCCTGGATCAAGGTGACCCTGGGCCTAGGCAAGGGCCGCAAGCTGCACGACAAACGCCACGAAGAAAAACGCAAGCAGGAGGCCAAGGAGGCCCGGGCCGCGATCGCCAGGATCTGAGCTCACCAGGATCGCGGCGCTCACTCCTTGAGGTGCAGCAGGGGGCAGCCCATTGGTTCTGCCGTTGATGGACCTGAGGAAGCACCGCCCATGGATTGGTCACGGCCGAAGGGCGATCGATTCAGGGATTGGGCGGCTGGGTCGGAGCGGTCGACGCTCCGCTGGCGGCGGGATTGGCGCCGGCTGGTGGTGATCCAGGCTCGGTCGTCGGCTCAGGCGGGGGGGGAGGTGCTGATGAAGAAGCACCGGGAGGTTCGGAGGGCACCACCGGGGTGGACCGATCGGGCGGGGAAGGCACGGCCGGGGTTTCTGCTGGTGCCGTGGGGGTCGGGGAGGGCGCCGGCAGCGCCGGCGGGTCGGCCCGCAGCGACAAGCTGATCCGTGCCGGTGCCACACCCTCGTTCGTGACCAGGAGTTGGACCGGGGAGGCCTTCTGGCTGCCCATGCTCACCACCCGCAGCGGACCCCTCGGCGCCAAAACGGATCCATCGGCGGCGTACACCGCCATCTGCAACAGGGGGGTGCCATTGACCCCGAGGGCGAGGCTGTGCTCCGCCGGCAAACGCACCGCGAAGAGACGGGCGCCATTGGCCGGAACATCAGCGGCCAGCACCTCAGTGACCTGGGAGCGCAGCTCAATGGGATCGATACGCATCGCATCGAGGGTGAGCTCGGCCGCCGCATACCAGAGCTGGCGGAAGGGCTCCGGCGGCATCCGGTCACCGGACTGGCCGGGGAGCAGGGAGGTGGCACTGCCGGACACCAGCTGGGCCAGAACCGAGGAACTCAACCCCTGGGCCACCAGGGACTGCTGACGCTGCTCCCAATCGGAGGCCCGGAAACTGCCAAGACGGCGCCTCAGGGGGAGGGGCAACTGTTCCACCCGGGCCAGCCATTCCTGGGCCAGGTCATTCCAGACCTTCCGCAGCGGAGCATCCTCGAGCGCATCGCCGGGCAGTCGCCCCTTCCGCTCTGGGTACTGGGCCAGCAGGCTGGCGTCCACCATGCTGAGGAACCAGCCGCGGTCGATCTGGAGGGCGCGCAGACGGTTGAGCAGCTGCTGACGCTGATCCACCTCCGCCGGTGGCAGGCTCAGGGGCACCTCGCCCACCGTCTCGGCGGGAGCGGTGGGCCGGCCTCGTCCCAGCCACAGCCAGCCCAGGGCCGTTCCGAGCACGGCGGAAAGAACCAGCGCAATCAACACGGGCCAGAGGCCCCCCTCGACAGCCTCCTCCTTCTCCTCCGGCCGGGGACGGGGCACCGGAGCCCGGAAGGCGGGTTCCGGTGCCGGAGTAGCGGTGGCCAGGCCCGGCAATTCCGGCCCGGGGGCGGCAGCAGGAAGGGCGTCCTGGAGCACCGCTGCAGCGGCGGCCGCCGCCTCGGCGGGAACAGCGGAACGGGCCTGCGGATTCCCGGCGGCAGGATCCGGCGCGGCCACGGGCGCCTCGGGGAGCGGCTCCGGGGCCTGGGGCACCAGCACCACGGTGCGGTCGGCCCGGGGCACAGGTCCAGTGCTTTCCGGCATCGGAACCGCCTGCAGGGCAGCGAGGGCCTCCGCGGCACTGGTGAAGCGGCGGGAGGGATCTCGGCTGAGGAGCCGCTCGATCAGCTGACGCAGGGCCGGCTCTGCCTCCAGGGCAACGGGCAGCCGCCACTCCAGGGTGAACGGATCAAGCAAGGCGGCGGGCTCCTCACCACTGAGCAGCACCAGGGAGAGAACCCCCAGGGCATGGAGATCCATCCAAGGAGCGGGCGGTTCGCCGCGGATCAGCTCCGGCGGGGCATAGCCGGGCGTGCCGCCTGGGGGAGCGGCTCTTTGGGCGGCAGCGGCGCCGCGGGCCAGGCCGAAGTCGAGCAGCACCGGCAACCCATCGCTGTCGCGCCGCAGGAGGTTGGCGGCACTGATGTCGCCATGGAGCAGGTCCTGGCCATGGAGGGCCACCAGCACCGGCAGCAACTGCCGCAGCAACAGCAGCACCTCGCCGGCACCGAACACCAGCTGGCGCTCGCGGCGGGCCTCCAGCAACTGGTCATAGGTGCGGCCGGCCTGCCAGTCACGCACCAGCCATTGCCTGCCGCCGTCCTCGATCACGGCGCCGAAACGGGGCACCTGGGGATGGAGCACCCCCTGCAGGCGGGAAGCCAGGCTGCGGACCATCGCCGGATCCCGAACCACAGGCAACTGGCGCAGGGCCACGGATGCATCGGCCGCCAGCCCGTCGCTGGCCAGCCAGAGCACCCCCTGGTCCGGGGATTCGGAGAGGGCCCGAACAAGGCGGTAACGGCCGCCGATCGACTGGCCGGGAGCGGCCGAGGAGGAGGTCATCAGCCCTGCGGTTCAGCCGGGGAAGCGGCGATGGAGGAAGGGTCCTGCTCGGGCTGCCGCAGCCCCCGGCCCTCCAGCCAGTCCCGGTCGTAGAGGCGGGAGCGGTAGCGGTCGCCGCCATCGCAGAGCACGGTCACGATGCGGTGGCCAGGACCGAGGCGGCGCGCCGTTTCCACCGCCGCGGCCACATTGATCCCCACCGAGCCCCCCAAGAACAATCCCTCCTGCCAGAGCAGCCGGTAGATGGTGTCGAGGGCATCCTGGTCGCCGATGCGAACGGCATCATCGATCGGGGCACCCTCAAGGTTGGCCGTGACGCGACTGTTGCCGATGCCCTCGGTGATCGAGCTGCCCTCGGCGTGGAGTTCGCCGGTGCTGGCCCAGCTGTGCAGGGCGCTGCCGTGGGGATCGGCCAGCACGCAGCGCACCCGCGCGTCCCGCTCCTTGAGGTACAGGGCCACACCGGCATAGGTGCCGCCGGTGCCGGTGGCCGCCACCCAGGCATCCACCCTCCCCTCGCACTGCTCCCAGATCTCCGGACCGGTGCTCTCGTAATGGGCGCGGCGGTTGGCGAGGTTGTCGAACTGGTTGGCCCACACGGCACCGGGAATCTCGGCGGCGATGCGGCCGGAGAGCCTCACGTAGTTGTTCGGGTTGGCGTAGGGCACGGCCGGCACGGTGCGCACCTCCGCCCCCAGGCTGCGCAGCAGGCCGATCTTCTCAGCCGACTGGGTGTCGGGAATCACGATCAGGCAGCGGTAGCCGCGGGCATTGCAGAGGTGGGCCAGGCCGATGCCGGTGTTACCGGCGGTGCCCTCCACCACGGTGCCGCCGGGCCGCAGCTCACCGCTTCGCTCCGCCTCCTGCAGGATGCCAAGGGCGGCGCGGTCTTTGACCGAGCCACCCGGATTCATGAATTCGGCCTTGCCGAAGATGTCGCAGCCGGTGAGCTCACTGAGGGCCCGCAGGCGGATCAGGGGGGTGTGGCCCACGGCGGCGCTGATGCCCTCAGAGATGCCGGAAGGGATGCTGCTGTCTGACGTGATGCCGCCCATGCCTGCTGGCTGCCGGTTCGAGGTTGCCTGGCCGGATCGTAGGGAACCTTCCTATGGTCGCACCGCCTGAGGGACGGTTGGATGGGTTCCGCGGAGCCGAAGAACGGGCTAGTCCGGCCCGCCCCCCCCCTCACATCCAGGACCAGCCTCGCGGACCTGGAGACCCGCTACCGGCGGGTGCGACGCCGCAGTGAGGCGCTGATCGCGCCGCTGGAACCGGAGGATCTGGGTCTTCAGGGCATGGCCGATGCCAGCCCGCCGAAGTGGCATCTCGGACACACCGCCTGGTTCTTCGAGGAGTTCCTGCTGCGGCCGGCCCTGGAGGGGGGTGGCGGAGGCAGCGACGCTGCCCGGCCGGCCGGCGTCGCCCCCAAGCGCTCGCCTCTGGACTACGAAGCGGGGGACCCCCGTTGGCGCTACCTGTTCAACAGCTATTACGACGCCGTCGGCGCCCGCCATCCACGCCCCGAGCGGGGCCTGCTGAGCCGGCCGCCGATCGATGCGGTGCTCGCCTGGCGCCACCGCATCGACGCCGCCCTTGAGCAGCTGCTGGCCGCAACGGCGACGGAGCGCCCCGCCGCCGACAACGGGCTCCTGGAGTTGGTGGAGCTGGGCCTGCAGCACGAACAGCAGCACCAGGAGCTGCTGCTAATGGACCTGCTGGATGGCTTCTCCCGCAACCCCCTCGAACCGGTCTACGACACAGGATCCGAAGGGCCCGAGGCGGCCTTCGAGCGGACGTGGCGCCCCTCGGAGGGCAGCAGCAGCGAAGGGGGGTTTGGTGAGCGGCATGCCCATGGATGTCCCGAGAACACGGAGCTGGGGGCTGGCCGGGGGTCCCGCCCGGCCGGCGGCGGCTGGCGCCACCATCACGGCGGCCTCGTGGCGATCGGCCATGCCGGCGGCGGCTTCCACTTCGACAACGAAGCGCCCCGCCACCAGGTGTGGCTGGAACCCTTCGCCCTGGCCGAGCGACTGGTGACCAACGCCGCCTACGCCGACTTCATCGCCGACGGGGGCTACCGCCGCCCCGAACTCTGGATGAGCGAGGGCTGGGCCGTGCTGCAGCAGCGCGGCTGGCAGGCGCCCCGCTACTGGCGAGGCGACGACCTCTTCACCCTGGCCGGCCGCCGCCGCCGCGATCCCCAGGCGCCGGTGCGGCACCTGAGCTGGTTTGAGGCGGATGCCTACGCCCGCTGGGCCGGAGCACGGCTCCCGAGCGAGGCCGAGTGGGAAATCCTGGCCGCCACTGGAAACCTGGAGCAGGCCCATGGGGTGCTCTGGCAATGGACCGGCAGCCCCTACCGGCCCTACCCCGGCTTCCGACCGGCTGCGGGGGCTGTGGGGGAATACAACGGCAAATTCATGACCTCCCAGTTCGTGCTGCGGGGCGGCTGCTTCCTCACACCGGAGGGCCACGCCGGCGCCGAGCGTCTCACCTATCGCAACTTCTTCCCGCCGGCGAGCCGCTGGATGGCCAGTGGTTTGCGGCTGGCCCGCGAACTCCCCTGAGGGCGGGGCAGGACCCTCGATACGATCGCGACCGACCCCTGCTGCTGGCGGCCCGATGCTTCCCAGGCCCCCCGCCGACCGAACGGTTGCCGTGCCCGCTCCCCAGCATGCGGAACTGCTCGATCTCCATCCCGCCCCCGCCGATCTGGAGCGGCTGGTGCTTGAGGGAATGGCACGGCAACCGCGGCAACTGCCCGCTTGGCTGCTCTACGACGCGGAGGGCTCCCGCCTCTTCGAGGCGATCGGCCAGCAACCCGAATACGGCCTCACGCGCCAGGAAACCGCCCTGCTGCGGGAGCGGGCCCCGGAGCTGACCCGGTCGCTGGCGGAAGGCATCACCCCCACCCCCGTGCTGGTGGAATTCGGGGCCGGCAACCTGAGCAAGGTGGGGCCCCTGCTGGAGGCCCTGCAACCGGCGGCCTACGTGGCCCTCGACATCAGCCTCGACCAGCTGGGCCCCTCCTGCCGCGCCCTGCAGGAGCGCCATCCCGCCGTGCCGGTGTTGGGCATCTGCTGTGACTACGCCGACCTGGACCAGCTGCCGCCCCATTCCCTGCTGGAGGGCCGGCCGCTGCTGGGCTTCTACCCCGGCAGCTCCCTGGGCAACTTCGACCCCCCCCAGGCCGGGGCGCTGCTTAGCCGTTTCGCCCGCCTGCTGGGGCCGGGCAGCCGGCTGCTGATCGGCATCGACCAGCCGAAGCAGCAGGAGCGGCTCGAAGCGGCCTACGACGATGCCGCCGGGGTGTCGGCCGCCTTCGCCTTCAACCTGCTGCGGCGCCTCAACCGGGAGCTGGCGGGCGACTTCGATCCCGCCGCCTTCAGCTATTCCGCTCGCTGGGAAGCCAACGCCAACCGCATCGCCATGGCCCTGGTAAGCCGCCATGCCCAGACCGTGACCCTGGCCGGTCGGCGCTGGAGCTTCACCGCCGGCGAACCCCTGATCACCGAGTACAGCGCGAAATACACCCCGGAGGCCTTTCAGGCCCTGGCGGCCGAATCAGGTTGGCGGGCGATCCGACGCTGGTGTGATGGCGCCGACGATCTGTCCCTGCATCTGCTGGCCCAGGCAGACTCGCAGATGTCACGAGCCGGTGGCGAAACCCCGGAGCCGATGCAGCATCATGCCGATCCAGACCCGTTGCCGAATGCACCATGAGCCGTGAGGAGCAGCGCCAGGCGATGCGCACGGTGCGGGAAGGCCTGATCGCGGAGCTCGAGGATCTCTACCGCCGGGCCTTCGACCACATCTCCGAGCAGGACCTGGGCGAGGGGGCGATCGCGCGCCTGACCCAGCTGCTGCTGCGCTCCCGCGAGGCGGCGATCACCCCGCTGCAGCAGGAGATCGAGGCTCCCCTGATCACCCGCGCACCGGAAGCATGAGCCCAGGCAGCTGGCTGGAGGAACTGGAGGCCCGGCTGAATCAGCAGCTGGAATCGTTCCTGCGCACCAATCCGCAGCAGGAGGCCCTGCTGGCCGAACAGGACCAGCGGGACCGGCAGCAGCGCCTGCTGAACGCGCGGCTGAAGCTGCGCCAGGAGGCTGAACTGCAGCGCCAGGGACTGCTGCGGCTCGCCGGCGAGATCCGCCAATGGCAGGAGCGCACCGAGCGGGCCCGCGGGGCCGGCGCCGAGGAGCTGGCCACCAATGCCGAAGCTCATGTCACCACCCTGATGGAGCAGGGCCGCAGCCGCTGGCAGACCCTCGCTGAACTGGGGGAGCGATTCACTTCGGTGGAACGGGAGCTCGCAGAACTCACCGCCACGCCGTCCTCGCCGGCGCCGACCCGGGCCGCCGAGAGCGTGGCCGATGGCATGGCCGAGCTGGAGCAGGCGTGGCGCCGTTTCGAAGCCCAGCAGGAGCTCGAAGCCTTGCGCCGTCGCAACCAGTCCTGAGCCACCGCCATGGGCTTTCTGCTCTCCAAGCTGCTGCCCCTGCTCGTCTACCCCCTCGGGGCAAGCCTGGTATTGATGGCGCTGGGTCTGCTGGGCCGGCGGCGGCGCTGGGGCCCCGGCCTCTCGGCCGCAGGGCTCGGCCTGATCTGGTTGGCCTCGATGCCCTGGCTGAGCCGCCAGTTGGTGCGGAGTCTGGAGGATCAGGCGGTGCGGCTCACCCCGAACACCCTGACCTCCGCCGATGCGGTGCTGGTGCTGGGGGGTGGCCTGCTGCCGCCCCTGGCCCCCCGCCGGGGCGTGGAGGTGGCCGATGCCGGCGACCGCCTGCTCACCGGCGTGGATCTAATCCGGGAGGGCAAGGCTCCCTGGTTGGTGGTGTCGGGAGGGCGGGTGAGTTTCAATGCCGACGACCCGACGCCGCCGGAGGCCACCTACGCCGCCGCCCTGGCCCAGAAACTGGGGGTGCCCGCAGAGCGGATCGTGCGCAGTGAAGGTCCCCGCAACACCGCCGAGGAGGCGATCGCCCTGCGAAGCATCGCGCGGGAGCGGGGCTGGCATTCGCTGCTGCTGGTGACCAGCGCCACCCATCTGCCGCGCGCCACGGCCACCTTCCGCCGCCTCAGCGGCCTGGAGATCGTGCCGGTGGCCTGCGACTTCCAGCTGGCAGAGCGCAGCCAATCGGGGCAGACCACGGCGGAGAGCCTGCTGCTCGATCTAATGCCCCAGGCCGGATCACTGAGTTCAACCACCAGCTCGCTCAAGGAACTGCTGGGGCTGTTCGTGTACCGGCTGAAGGGGTGGCTGTAGACCGAGAGCGGCTCAGCGAAATTAGTTGATCGTCGCGAAGCTTGCTCACAGGGCCCACTCCTCCCCGCTCACTTCTTGGGGGCGGCGGGCACCAGGCTTACACCCTCGGGCGGTGGGGTGGGATCGGGATCGGCGATCAGCATGTGCTGCAGAACGATCTCGGGACGTTCACTGTCGCGCCAACGGATGCGATAGGCCGGCATCTTGGTGCCGCGGCTGGTGGTCTGCTCCACCGGCTCCATCACCCAGCCACGGCGCGAACGC